>ENA-OSET01000306-OSET01000306.1-sediment-metagenome-genome-assembly--contig:-NODE-306-length-55694-cov-3.197134_pt1 | contig 55694 bp, 49 predicted proteins | sample MGYA00237882_ERZ534229 | MGnify/ENA primary metagenome ERZ534229 (study PRJEB26408, sample SAMN06266212) | sediment metagenome | isolation source: Hudson Canyon methane seep mesocosm | place: USA:Hudson...
GATGTCACATCGTGTGGCAGAGTGTTTTAACCTTTCAGAAAGAGGTTATATCCGAGAAGGGTACAAAGCTGATTTGGTGCTTGTTAACCCTGATGCTGAATGGACAGTTACGGGAGAAAATATTATGTATAAGTGCGGTTGGTCTCCTTTTACTGGACATAAGTTCAAGTCTCATGTAGTCGGAACATGGGTTAACGGAGTTAGGGTTTGGGATGGAGTGAATATCTTAACTAAGAATGGCAATCATGCTGGTGAGCGCCTAAATTTTAATCGGTAAACGAAATGGTCAAGGTTAAATTCACATCTATTTTATTACTGTTACTTGCGATAGGTACAGGTGGATGTGCAAATGACAGTAGGGATAGAGTTGATGTGGTCGCTCCAGAAGGTGTATTAGAAAAAACCGAGTTTGTGAATGTTCTCGCAGACATTCAGCTTATCGAAGCTGCTTCAAAAAACCGAGTTTGGAGAAACGATGATGTCGAAAAAAGATTAGGGGATGCGTACAACGAAGTCTTCCGTAAACACGATATAACTGAAAGTCAGTTTAAGGCCAGTCATAGTTGGTGGTGGAATCACCCAGTTGCTATGAAAGGTGTTCTGTTAGAAGTAACAGAAAGAATTACTCAGCTAGAAATTGAGGCGAGGTAGCTTTCTGCTGTTCTTGAAATAGCCTTGTTTACAGGTTCGTATTCCCATTTAACACCTTCTAAAGCCAGTACTCGTTCAATTTTTGTGCCGTCATACTCGATGATTAACCGCGACATATTAAGGCTGGATTTTGTGGCTAAAGCTCTCTTGCCTGTGAGTTTTTCAATAAGCCAAAACGCCCTCCACGCAAAAGAAGACATCCATGGTTTAACAACCCTAAATGGGGGCTTAACGTTTAATGCTATCGCTATTTCACACATTAAACTTTTGTAACTGCGGTTTTCTGAATTTAGCAGGACTCTTTCGCCCCTAACATTGTTGTCCGCTAGTAAAACACAGGCTTTTGCAACATCGCTTGAAGAAACATAACCGCTTGAACCTGCTGGGTAAAACGAAAGACCTGCGTGAATTTGAGGGAAAAGCTCTGCTGAGCTCCTTGTAAAATCACCCACGCCAATTATGATGGAGGGATTTACAACCGCAACGCTCAGCCCTTCTTCTTGTCCACGCCAAACCTCAAGTTCCGCAAGATACTTACTCCTCGAATACGCGGTTACTCCTATCCCATCTTCAAAAGGAGTTTCCTCATCAACAATTTTGTTTTCTTGCCTACCTAAAGCCGCTACGGAACTAACATACACAAGGGTTTTTACATCCTGATGAAGCATAGCGTTTACAATGTTTTTCGTGCCTTCAACATTCGTCTTTAAAAGCGAAGCTTCGTCTAAAGGGTGAAAAGAAACTAAAGCTGCAACATGAAATACTCTTGTGCAGCCCTTAAGTGAAGATTCTAACGACTGGGTGTCGTTTAATTCGCCTTCCACCCATGTTAATCTATCTAAAGAAAGGCCTCTAGATGTTATTAGATTCTCTACGGAAGTAACATCTGAATTGGTTCTGCAAAGAGCCTTCACTGTGTGACCCGCTGAGATTAGTTGAGAAACCAATTCTCTTCCTACAATACCTGTTGCGCCGGTGATAAAATCCATGGCGGTAAAGGTAGTTATCTTTGAAGTTGATTTGGTTTAAATGAAGCCCTTAGAACACATACAAAATATTCTTGCGAGGCTGCCTAACAAGCCTGGGATTTATAAGCATTTTGATGCTGAAGGGACCATTATATACGTGGGAAAGGCGAAGGATTTGAAAAAGAGGGTGAGCAGTTATTTCAACCGCAAGAATTATGAAAATGGAAAGACGCGGCTGTTGGTTAGGAAGATTGCAGATATTCAGTGGATTGTTACGCCTACAGAGCAAGACGCTCTACTTCTTGAGAATAATCTAATAAAAGAGCACTGGCCGGTCTATAATATCCTCTTGAAAGACGATAAAACATTTCCCTATATTGTGATTAAGAAGGAGCGATTTCCCAGGGTGTTTTCTACACGAAGGGTGATGAATGATGGGGGAGAGTATTTTGGTCCGTTTACGAGTATTCGGAGTATGAGGACGGTGTTAGACTTGTGCCAGAAACTTTATCCGATAAGATCGTGTTCCCTTTCGCTAACTGAGAAAAACATTGCCGGAGATAAATTCCGTGTATGCCTTGAATATCATGTTGGTAATTGTTTGGGGCCTTGCGTGGGACACCAGTCCGTTGATGATTACGAACTCAGCATCCAATCTATAAGACATGTCTTGAAAGGAAACTTAAATGTTGTCCGCAAAGTTTTAAATAATCAAATGAATTTAGCTGTGAAAGACCTGGCTTTTGAAAAGGCAGAGGGGCTTAAATCGAAGCTTAATTCGTTAGATAAATATCAAGCAAAAAGTACTGTTGTACACCCTAAAATTGATGGGGTAGATATCTTTACTATCGTTGGGGATGACAGTTTTGCCTACGTAAATTGTTTATTAATTGTCTCTGGCGCAATTATTCGCGGATCTAGTTTTGAGGTTAAGCGTAAGTTGGCCCAAACAGACGCAGAGTTATTGGAAGCTTCTATTCCTCTTATTCGAGAAAAATTCAACAGCTCCAGTCGGGAAATTTTTACATCTATTCTGGTTAATGTTGCTTTAGATAATGTGACTTTTTCTATTCCCTTAAAAGGAGATAAAAAAAGACTCGTTGAAATGTCTGAGCAAAATGCTAGACTTTACATGAAAGATCGGCAAAGACATCAAGAACAAATCGATCCTGAAGCAGCTTTAGAAAGGCTTATGGCTACCATGAAAGCTGATTTACGTCTTAAGAGTCAGCCGAGACATATTGAGTGTTTTGACAACTCGAATTTGCAAGGAACTAATCCTACTTCTGCTTGTGTCGTGTTTCGAAATGGAAAACCTTCCAAACGAGATTATAGAAATTTCAATATTAAAACCGTCGAAGGGCCAGATGATTTTGCCAGCATGAAAGAAGCGGTGTACAGACGTTATGACAGGTTGTATAAGGAGTCTGGTGAAGAGGGGCTGCCCCAACTTATAATAATAGATGGAGGCAAGGGCCAGGTAAGTCATGCCATGGAAGCTGTCGAAGAACTTAATTTAAGGGGGAAAGTTGCGGTTGTTGGAATCGCTAAAAGATTAGAGGAGCTGTTTTTCCCCGGGGATTCCTTGCCTATTTATCTCGATAAGAGATCGCCCACGCTAAAGGTGATTCAAAATATGAGAAATGAAGCACATCGGTTTTCATTAACCCATCACCGCAAAAAGAGAAGCCAGTCATCTACCGCATCAATATTGGACAATATCCCTGGTGTTGGGGAGGCTACAAAAAGAAAGTTGCTTATTGAATTCGGCTCCGTTTCGAAAATCAAAAACGCCAGCTTAGAAGATTTAAATAATGTTTGTAGTGATCGAGTTTCACAACAAATAATTTCCTTTTTTAAGGAAAACAAGAGTTAAAATTTAAATCGCATACCCAATTTATTCCCTCCTGCTTTTCTATATGACTGGACGATGTCTGAAATTATTTCAGAGGCTGGGAGAATGTTTTTGAGAATGGCGGATATTTGGCCTATTTCTAACTCCCCTTTTTCAAGATCTCCCTCAAACATTCCCTTTTTTGCTCTTCCTTTTCCTAAAATTTCAGATAACTGCTCTGGAGTAGCGCCGTTCTCTTTAGCTTTAGAAAGCTCCCTAAATAAATCATTATGTAGCATTCTAACAGGTGTTAGCTCTTTAAGGGTAAGCGTTGTGTCGCCCTCGCCAGATGCTACAACCGCATTTTTAAAAGCGATGTGAGCAGATGACTCTTCGCTGGCAACAAATCTTGAGCCAAGTTGAGCCCCTTCAGCTCCTAATATCATAGAGGCAAGAACTGACTTTCCGTCCGAGATACCACCTGCGGCAATCACAGGGATTGAACAAGCATTTGCAACAGAGGGGATAAGGCACATAGTTGTTGTTTCCTCGCGTCCATTGTGTCCTCCAGCTTCAAAGCCTTCAGCTACAACAGCATCGACGCCAGCAGCTTCTGATTTTAAAGCGAATTTCACGCTACTCACTACGTGCACAACGGTAATTCCATGAGATTTTAATTTTGATGTAAATGAGTTAGGACTTCCTGCGCTAGTGAAAACAATGGGGACTTCAAGGTCAATTACAGATTGTATATGCTCTTGAACTGCTGGATAAAGAAGGGGGATATTTACAGCAAAAGGAAGAGAGGTTGCTTCTTTGCATTTCTTTATTTGATCTCTCAAAATCTCGGGGTACATACTTCCTGATCCTATAATACCCAATCCTCCAGCATTACTAACCGCACTTGCGAGTTCCCACCCTGCACACCAAACCATTCCACCCTGAATGATAGGGTACTTTATAGAAAAGAGATCACAAACTCGGTTCTTTATGTTTTCGGGAGCTGACATATTTGAAGTTGTTTAAGAGAGTTTATTTTGCTTAAAATAGTGCCCTAATGTTGAAAGGCTTAGTCTTTGGTGTGCTGAAGTAAGTGAACTGTTGTCAAATTCATGAACGCCCTCTTTATTGAAGATTTCTAAATCCGATAAGGCAGCGATTCCCTCAGCATGGAAATCTAAATAGATACCTTCTAATTTTAACTCCCAAGGAAATTTATTTGAAGAGGGTGAGTTGTTTTGAGATCTATTTGGGTCGAGGTTTTCTTTGATTTCTTTTAAAGAAGGCTTCACAGAGTCATTAAATGACAACACCTTAGTTACGAGATTGTGGTCTAAGAAAGGTGTTTTGTAATCAATGTCATTTTCTGAATTAAATGTATGAGCATCACGCAAAAGAGTGTTTGCTAAATAGGTCCGCATCTCCAGCGCAGACACCTTGGTTAAAAAAGGAAGTGAAAAAGCTGCCTTACCAACTCGTAAAATGTCTGCTACAAAGTAAAAAACTATATTTCGAGTTAGCTTTAAACTTGGTGTCAGTTTCTTAATCTGATTATCTAATATTTTCTGGCGAGCTAAAGGATAGGTGTGTTCCAAATCGAAATAATTACCGGCTAATATTTCAGCTTTTTTATTTGAGGCGTGTCCTGGAGATAGTATTTTTAATAAACTCCCTGCAAATACTCGCAGTCCTCTAGGCCAAGAGGTGAGCCACCTGTGTTTCATTAGCTGGACAGAAGTTTTAAATAATGGATTCTCACAGAATATTTCATTACATCCCAGGTCGCTAATTATCGTAGTATATCCAGCTTCCTTAGCTGATGTTGCTATAAAATAATTTCTAAGACCGTTAAAAGAAGGGTGGTCCATTTGGTCTATAGCATTGTGCAACTTTTTATATGTCGACTGCTTGGAAACAGAAACCTCCGTGTGATTGGTAGCAAAATGTTTTGAAATCTTATATGCTTCATTCTCGGCAGATGTTTCTGAACCTTCAAATGCAACTGAAAAAGTATTTATTGGCTGACTCGATAGTTGAGACATCGCAGCGGTTAAAGTGATAGAATTAAGCCCTCCTGATAAATAAATTGCTGGAGAATCACCCGTCAACAATGATTTGACGGCGTTTAATAAAGTGTCTTTTACAGAATGAGAATCTTTAATTAATATTTCTTTAGAGGTTTCCCACCACCTAAGAACATTGACCGTCTCGTCCTGGATTTCTATTGCACACCCTGGCTCTAAAAGTTGAATCCCCTCTACGATAGTTAGAGGTCCATGAACTGTCGAATATCGTAAATAATCAATCAAAGCCTCTTTATTCACTTTTCGAGAAATTAAACCCGAAGCAAGCAAAGTCTTTATTTCTGAGGCAAACATAATAGCCCCCTTCTCATTTTCTGCACACCAGTAAATCGGTTTTATTCCAAACCTGTCTCTTGCAATTACCAATTTCTCGGAAACGGCGCTCCACCAAGCAAAACTAAATTTTCCTTTTAATTTTTTAAGTGTATCCTCTAACCCCCATGCTTTTAAAGCAGTAAGTAAGACTGTGTTTTCTACCTGTACTCCTTCACTTTTTAAATGATCTATTAGCTCAAGTGAGTTCTCGATTTCTCCACTAAGTAGTAGAGAGTCTCCCGAATAACTGTCCACTACCGAATGACCTGCAGCACCTAAAATCAAATTTCTTTCATCAGACCAAACATCTGAATTTATACTGATCTCTCTTCCCTGACTTAGCATCTTAGAAACAGTTTCTACAGCTTCTGCAGCAGAAAAATTTTCTAAACCAAATATGCCGGAAATTCTTTGCATTTAGTCTTTTAAAGGATCCCAGCCTTGAGCTTTTAACTCAACATCTAGGCCGTTTTTAGTGACCATAATGTGTTCTTTTGCATCTTCTGTCATATGTCCAATAACGGATAGTTTAGGGTGGTTACGGATATTTTCGAAGTCGTTTTGTGAGACGGTAAATAACAGTTCGTAATCCTCTCCCCCGCTTAACATACATACTGTTGGGTCTAAGTTAAATTCTCTAGCGGTATCATATGTCTTGGGGTCGATAGGTAGCTTATCTTCATATATTCTGACTCCCAATCCACTTGCGGCCATTAGATGAAAACACTCTGAGGCTAAGCCGTCAGAAATATCAATCATACTTGTGGGTTTAACTTTTAAATCTGAAAGCTCTGTAACAATATCTGTTCTCGCTTCAGGCTTGAGTTGGCGCTCTATAATATAACTGTGGTTCTGTAAATCTGGCTGTGCTTTTGGAGCTTCCTTAAAAACTTCCTTTTCCCTTTCTAAAACCTGAAGTCCCATATACGCTGACCCAAGATCGCCTGATACAACGAGTAAATCGCCCGCCGAAGCTCCTCCCCTAGTCACCACTGAATCACCATCAACAAGACCAACAGCAGTAATTGAGAGCGTTAACCCTGACGGGCTAGAGGTTGTGTCTCCCCCAACCAAATCAACTTTGTACAACTCACATGCTGTTTTAACACCATCATATAATTCTTCTAATGCTTCAACTGAAAATCTGTTTGAAACACCAAGACCTATTAGAATTTGAGTAGGTTTTGCATTCATTGCGCAAACGTCACTCAAGTTTGCTATCACAGCTTTATATCCAAGGTGCTTTAAAGGAACATAGCTTAAATCAAAGTGAACACCTTCAACAAGCATATCTGTTGTTACCACGACTCGCTTTCCCAGTGGGTCAATAACTGCTGCGTCGTCTCCAACACCTAAAAGTGTAGATGGGCGGTTTTTTGCTAAGTCTTTTGTCAACTTACTGATAAGGGCAAATTCCCCCAAATCTTTTATTTCCGTACGTTCCATATTTATTCTTCTTCTCTTACGTCACAAATAGAACCAACAAAATGAAGATCTAATTCAGCCAAAGGATGATTAAAATCCATTTCCACTTCTGTCTTAGATATGCTCACAACTACACCCACCATTTCATTTCCATCTTCATCGTTCATCGCGATAGCCTCACCCTCTTGAATGTGCTCTTCGTCAAACTCTCCATCTAACTCAAAAACAGTTTTAGGAATCATAACAATTGCATCATCTGTGGTCACTCCATAAGCTTCAGAACAAGGAATCACCACTTCAAAAGGCTCACCTGTGGATTTCCCCATTAATTCTTTTTCCAGCGCTTCTAAGACTTCTCCGGAGCCCAAATAGAACCCGAAAGCACTTTCTTCGCCACATTCCTCAAGAACTTCTCCTTGTTCTCCACTTTCGTTAATTTCACTTAACACATACTCAATCTCCACAAATACGCCCTCTTTTACAATTCTATTTTTCATACTGCAAATGTCAGTCGTACTTTGCCGACATGCAACGACTCACCCGCTCTTTTCCTTCAATTGTGTTTTTACTGTTATTTATTGCCAGTGGTTCTCAATTTTTTGCGCAACATAATATCCCAAACCTGCGAGAATACTCCCCCGAGCCTAGGGTGTTTTACCCAATGGGGTGTAGAGATGTCGGGCATTCCGGAGCTCCTGTTGAAAGATTCTATCAGGACAATTACGACATGTCTGAATCTATCGCTCGAAGCGACACTTTCGATATCGACGCATACGAAATCGATCTTGACCTGACACAGTACAATCTCCAACAAATGGACGCGAGGGCTGTTATTACACTTTCCATAGTTGAAAGTGGGGCAGAATCTGTTTGGTTCGATTTGATTGGCTTAACTGTAGATTCTCTTAATGTCGACGGTGAAACCTCCGTTTTTTTGCATGAAAATGGCAGGCTCATCGTGCCTGCTCCAGAAGAGGTTTTTACTGCTGAAACCACTCACCAGATTGAGGTGTACTATAGCGGTCACCCAACTCAAGATCCTTATTGGGGTGGTGTTTATTTCGCATCGGAATATATCTATCACATGGGGATCGGCCTTACAAGTATACCCCCGAATTATGGAAAAGTTTGGCACCCCTGCTTCGATAACTTTGTAGAAAGGGCAACATATACATGGAATATTCGAAGTGCCGGAGGGATGAAGGCACACCTTCAAGGAACCTTCTTGGGAGAAACCTTCGAAGAGGGAGATACCATAACTCGAAGCTTCACCTTAGAGCATCCAATTACTACACACTGCGCTGCGTTTGCAGTGGCTAATTACACCGATAGTAATTTCGTTCACACTGGGGAATATGGCGATATCCCTGTGAGATTAACTGCTAAGCCTGAAGATATTAACCAAATGGTAAATAAATTCACTGATATAGGATATGCTATTGACGCTCTTGAGTATTGGTGGGGGCCTTACGCATGGGAAAGGGTTGGGTATGTCTTAACTACCGAAGGAGCACTTGAAATACCTACGAATATTGCCTATCCTAAGTTTATGATTGGAGAAAGTGTAGGGGCGAATGGTGATTTATTTGCGCATGAATTGGGGCACCACTGGTGGGGTGATTTAGTAGCTCCGAGCATACACAACCATATGTGGATCAAAGAAGGTCCTGCTGAATATTCCAGTCATTTGTTCATCGAGCTTAAAGATGGGCACGAGGAGTTTGTAAAGTTGATCAAGGACAACCAGAAGTTCGTGCTTGAAGAGTGTCATATTCAAGATGATGGCTTTCACCCTTTATCTCCGATGCCTGACGAGCATATTTACGGAAGGCACACTTACTACAAAGGGGCCTCTATTCACCACAATTTGAGGGCTTACCTCGGAGATGATACTTATAGAAATGCATGCCAAAATGTAATAGCTACTCATTTCGATAGTCACATGGATGCTGAAGTTTTCATGGAAACACTCGAGGATTTCACCGAGCTAGACCTTCAGCCTTTCTTTGATGCCCAAATCTTCCAGCCCGGATTCTCAACTTGGCTTATAGACTCAACTTCCACAACATTCTCAGATGGAGAATATGAAACAACTCTTTATTTAAACCAAAAACTCCGCGCCTGTTCTTTGTTCCACGAAAATGAACCCTTAGATGTCACTCTTTGGGATGCATCATGGGAAACTACTGTCGTTAACATCCGCGTAAGTGGGGAATACGATGTTGCCACAATTTCTCACACAGATCCATTTATTCTTGTCGCCTTAAACACGGACGGAAAACTTAATCAAGGGCGACTTGACAACACAATCTCAATAAACGAACCTACTGGGCTCTCAAGTATTCCATGGGTCGAACTGAGGATGGGATGTGACGAAATCAGCGACAGTGTTATTGTGCGCCTCGAACATCATTGGGCAGCTCCGGACAACGAACCTACAGCATTTTATATCGATGAAATTAGCGATACTCATTTTTGGACCGTTGATGGCACATGGGAAAATGAAATTGAAGGAACCAACGCCCTTGTTCTTGACGCTCGTTTCACATATGTCGGCAACAATGAAGAAGGTTTAGATTTTGATTTGTATAATGGAGATGAGGAAGATGCTTTTCTTGCCTGGAGGCCCAACTCATCCTCCACTTGGATTCAGTACCCCGATTACACATGGCAGTCTGGTTCTTTAATTAACGGAAGCGGTGTTTTTAAAGTCTCAACACTAAGAAAGGGTCAGTACGCATTCGCGAACGGCGATATATCACTCTCTGAAGAGTACTTGGCTTTTGGAAACACTCCAGCCCTTGCCTACCCCTCTCCCGCTCGAACTAGCATAACCCTTGATTTCAGAAATAGCACCACTCAAAACAGTTCTAAAAATCAAGTTGTCAAAATTTGGGACGTAACTGGCCGATTCGTTTACACAAAGACCATTAATGACTTCACGCCCTTTAATCTAAGCCTTGAGGGTTGGTCTGAAGGAGTATATGTTGCTGTTTTATTCGATAGTGACGGGTTCGTCAACAGCACTCGCTTTGTCGTCGATAAGTGAGCTGGTAAACGGGCTCACTGATTTTACGATTCCTTCGACTTCTCTCATGTATTGCCGTTTGTCAAAATAGGGAGCATAGGCGTACCCTTCAACAGTGACTAATCTTTTGTGAGGCTTGTCATAGAAAGTAAGGCTGTAAAATGGGCCACCCATAAAATCGTTTTCCATTCTCCAAAGTCCGCGAATTTCAGAAGCAAATTCTCCTTTAAATAATATCTCTTCATAAGAAGGTATCATGCGTCTTTCTACCTGCATATAACTCCCTTTTGTTGGGCCATTCACAAATTCTTTTGTAAGCTCGTCTCTTCTGTTAAGAAGGTGATCAAGCGAAAATTGCCATTTCCCCAAGTATGGTTCACAGTGAATGAAGAAAGCTTCCTGCACATCGTGATTGTCACTTCCTCTAAACCTTGTAAGTTGTCTGTCAATCCAGGTAAACGCAGTGTCTACTCTCACAGCATACGAGCCTTTCGGCACAAGGATGTCAAAACCCCAAGCCTCACCTATTTCCCTTTTTATTACCTCATCTACAGAAGCTCCTGTCACATATGTTGTCCTCTTAACTTCAACATCGTGGAATAAGCTCAGCATTTCTGATGACCTTTGTGCAATAGCTTCCGCCACTTCTAATTCTGTCCTGCCTTTTGCAACAATGTAGACCTGACCTTTAGAATATTTTTCCTTGTAAAACACAACCGAGGCCTCTTGAGTATCAACTCTATCTGCAATTTCTACGTCAATTATATTTCTGTGAGGTTTCCAAAATTTATTGAAATCTTGTCTGTTCTTATGCACCACATCGAACATAGGTTCATAAGTCTCGGTATGCATTTGGGGCAGCACCGCATAGGGCTTATTTAAGATATTTAATAAGCTATCTCCTACTGCTCTAGACCAAACCCCGTCAGAGCAAACAACCAAAACTTCACCCTGAGGACCGACTCTACCAGGTAGTGGTGATCGTGCTCCTTCCTGACTAAAACACCCTAAAAGAATTGTCGATAAAAGCAGCAATATCTTCCAGCTTGTAATTCTCATATTTTTGATGGATCTCCGTGAATTATCAATCTTTGTCCAATATTAATATTAGAATTCTTCAAACCGTTCCAGTCTTTTAATTTACGAACTGAAACCCCGTATTTTTCGGCAATAGTGCCAAGAACGTCCCCAGATTTCACCCTGTAAAAGATAGGATCTGGCTCATACTTGATTTCAGGTGTTAGTTCTGGTTTATAACCTCTCATTTCCGATTCATGAGCTATAAATTCAGCCGTCATCTCTACTGGGATTCTAACCGTCCAATTCTGACCTGGCCCCGGGATAATACTGCGACTGTAAATGGGATTAAGTATTTTTAACTCCTCCTCTGAAGCATTGATAAATTGAGCAATTTGGTCTAACCTTAAAGGCCCCTGAATATTTATAGTGTCTGCTGTCAAAAATCCCGGGATTACATTTCTAGGAACAATCCCATACTCTGCGTGGTACTCCATCAAGTAAACAACCGCTAGAAAATTTGGCACATAGTTCCTAGTTTCTTTAGGAAGAAAGGAACGGACCTCCCAATAATTTGTTTTCCCTCCACTTCTCCTAATCGCCTTATTTACGTTTCCAGAACCTGCGTTATAAGCTGCAAGTGCTAAAAACCAATCATCATACATACGATAGAGCCTATTGAGGTGGTTGCAAGCTGCTTCTGTACTTTTTCTTGGGTCCTTTCTCTCATCTATATAGCTGTCTATCCTCAACCCTTCAGCCTTGGCGGTGTAGTACATGAATTGCCACAGACCTCTTGCTCCTGCTTGAGACCTGGCTTCGGGATTTAATGCGCTTTCAACAATTGGAAGGTACTTTAACTCCAGAGGTAATCCTTCCTTGTCAAGTGCTTCTTCGAAAAGAGGAAAAAACGCAGGTGCTCTGCCAAGCATCGTTCCAAGTCCTCTTTTACGTCTATCAACATAAAGAGCTACTCTTGTGTGAGATATAGGATTCCACGATAAATCAAGCTCTGAAGACATATCTAAAATTGCCATCCGTGACTTCATAACAGCTGTGTCAAGCTCGAGATGTGGCTCTCCAATAATATTCCAAAGAGAAGTGTCTGAACTCACGCAATCCTGTGAATCACACCAAATTTGCCATTGTGTTTCCCAAGAAAAAGGCTCCGTACTTATTTCACTAAGTAGAGACATTTCTAATGAATCTGCTTGAGTTTGGGCAAGGGAAACTTGGAGCGATGCTGCAATCGCAATCAGAACCAAATAAATCTCTCGATTCACTTATCCTTTTTTTCGTCGTCTTTCTTCTTGTCGTTTGTTGCGTTTTTAAATTCTTTAACGCCTTGACCTAAACCTCTCATAAGCTCAGGTATTTTACGACCACCGAAAAGCAACAACACCACAAGGGCAATGAGAATTAATTGAGGAGCACCTATACCCATGACTTTTAAATTTACTACAAAGTTACAACTTACAATTCAATATTGTCTATCAGTCTTACACCTTCGACTCTTGCGGCAACAATAATATGAGACCAGCCTCTGTTCTCTGTGCTTATTGAGAACGTTTTATAATTAACACCGCTAATATATTCAAGCTCTAAACCTTCTAAGTTTTTCAATTTTTTCTTAGCTATCTCAACAGAGTCAATCATATCCCCCCCTTCCTTAACTCTTTCCGCAATCGTTTGAAGCTCTTTTGAGATGTTTTGGGCTAAAATAATACCTGCATATGATAATCTGATGTTTCTAGAGCTTAGTGCAAGGCCGTTTTCATCTCTTATAAGATCGCAGCTGACAATCTTAATCTTAGGATGTCTTTCATTTGACATCCGTTCCACTACAGCTACTTGTTGTAAATCTTTGGAGCCAAAATAAGCTCTGTTTGGCTTTACCGCTATAAATAATTTGTCTACTACGGACACAACTCCATCAAAATGGCCTTGCCTACTTAGGCCTTCAAAGGCTGAAGTTATCGGTCCGTAATCAACTGGCTCGGCATAGGGTGTTCCTCCATAAATATCTTTAGGTGTGGGGGTAAATAAAATAGTGCCGCCAGCTTTTTCAGCAACAATTACATCATTATCAAAATTCCTTGGGTAGGATTGCAAGTCTGCTTTTTCGTTGAATTGAGTGGGATTTACCAGAATACTAACAACCACAATTTGACACTCACTTGATGCTTTCTCAATTAATGATGCATGGCCCATATGCAGCGCGCCCATTGTAGGAACAAACCCCACGTTCTCCACCAACCCGTCAAGATTTTCTATAAACCAGTTATTTAATTCTATTGTCGACTTTAGTATTATCATTTTTTATCAAAATCTCTAGCCCTGAAACCTTAGGATTTACTTGGAATTTACGGTAAAAATAGCTATATTTGTTGTTCGTCCAATCTGAAGAGAGCAAAAACTATGAGCAAAAAACGAATTTTATACGTGTCCCAGCACTTAGTTCCTTTCCTCCCAGAAACCCCTATGAGTTCAATCTCTAGACATCTTCCTCAGGGAGCTAGTGACAAGGATAGGGAAATACGAGTGTTTATGCCACGGTTTGGGAAAATTAATGAGAGACGACATCAGCTTCATGAGGTAATTAGGCTTTCGGGGATGAATTTAAATATTGACGACGTTGATCATCCTTTAATTATTAAGGTTGCATCAATCCCCACTGCAAGAATGCAAGTATACTTCATCGATAACGATGATTTATTTAAGCGTAAGGCTGTCCTTTATGATTCTAATGATGAGATGTTTAGCGACTCTGATGTTCGAGCTATTTTCTTTGTTCGTGGTGTTTTAGAAACAGTCAGAAAGCTTGGTTGGGCTCCCGATATTATCCATTGTCATGGATGGATGGCTAACCTTCTACCTCTTTATCTTAAAAACAACTACAAAGACGACCCTTACTTCGCTAATAGCAAGATTATTTGCAGCATATATGATGAGGGGTTCGATGGTGAGTTAGATCAAAGAATGGCGGAAAAAATTGTTCTTGATGGGATCCCATCTGATCAAGCAGAAACAATTAATAATCCTACTTTCAATAACATGAATGCTATCGCTATTGAAAATGCAGACGCAATTATAGCTGCTTCTGAAGATTTAGATGAAGAGACCCTCGATCAAATTAACGCTTCTGACGTTCCGGTTTTAAAATTTCCTGGAAACGAGGGTTATCTCGCTGATATAAACTCATTCTACGATGAGGTTATAGGTGTTGAAGCTGAGGTTATATAGGGTTAATAAAAACATTCACGACAATTAATGAAGCATCTTTTTAGTGTCAAAATTGCGTTTTTATTATTTTTATGTTGCATTGTTCTTTTTACCGGATGTCTAAAGCCGGAATCTTCTATAGGATTAGGGTTACAGCCTGAAACAGATCTTCTTGACTTAGTCACTACAGACACTCTCGCTCTTGAAATATTCACTGTTAGAGAGGACTCCCTTGAAACTGACGAGTTGAGTACCGCTGTCTTGGGGCGTGTTTTCCAACCAAGAATTGGTTGGACTACTGCAGGCTTTGCTACTCAATTACGATTGAGCGCTCCAGGTGTAAACTTCGGAATAAATCCCCAAGTTGATAGTCTTTTTCTCAGTTTGCGATTCACAGGCGATACATATGGCCAACTCAACCCACAAAGTCTTCTGGTTCAACAATTAGTTGATTCTATTTCTCTCGATTCAACTTATTACTCTAATTTTAACCCGGAGGTAACTCACGAAATTCTGAATGATGAGTTTCAAGGTGAAATTTCTCTAAACCCATCAGATGATCTCATTATAGGTGAGGATACGATCGTGTCGCAAATTAGGTTGAATCTTAAACCTGCATTGGGCCAAACAATTTTAAATCAAGACACCTCCGTTTTTAGCAACAATGAGTCTTGGTTAGATTTCTTCCCTGGAATAGTCGTGTCTACACAAGGAGATGGAATTGGTGCCGCTGGAATAGATATCTCATCTGGGCTTAGCTTGATGAGGCTACACTATCACAATGATACCGATACGTCTTTTTACGATTTTATTATCTCACCGCTTAGCGCGAGGGTAAATATGTTTTCTCAGGATTATGTCGCTGCACTATCTAGTTTAAACTCACCCATTAATGACTCTGTTTTTGTAGATGGAAGCAGATCTCTTTATATTATGTCCGGAGCGGGGTTAAAGACACATATAAAAATACCCTTCTTAGAGTCTATAAACGATTCTATCACGGAATCGGGAGATACTGTATCCCTTGGTTGCGCAATTCAGAAAGCTGAGTTAATTTTTACGCTAGATGATTCTTATTTTGACTCAAGATATCCTCCTCAAGAGCAACTTTATATTTTAACTGAAAATTCTGAAGGGAGTCCAATATCAACACCGGATCAAATGAGTTTGGGGGTTAATATCGATGGGTATTATGATTCTCAAAACAAAAGTTATCGCTTTAACATCTCTAGAAGCATACAACATCTCCTAAATAGAAGCTCGGGAGCTTATTACGGAAACTTTTCTCCAGAAAATCCCATCCCTCCATTTTATATAGTATCAAGTAGAGCGGGAATTTCTATTCAAGGGGTCGTGTTAAATGGAACAGGTGCAGGAGAAAACCGTCCACGTCTTGTAATTACTTACAGTCATTAGGTTAGTTTCGTATAAAATTTAGCTGAAAAATATGTGTGGAATTGTAGCCTATATAGGACCTGAACCCGCCTTACCTATTGTAATTAATGGTCTTAAACGCCTTGAGTACCGGGGGTATGACAGCTCCGGTATAGCTCTTATTGAGTCTGATGGAAATCGTGCCAATAAACTCGTAATAAGAAAAAAGAAAGGTAAAGTGAGTGATCTACTTGATCATATTGGTGAAGAGGTGTTTAAAAGCAGTGTTGCTATTGGTCACACGCGTTGGGCAACACACGGGCCGCCTAATGATATAAATGCCCATCCACACAGAGCTGAATCTAACCGTATAGCTTTAGTTCACAATGGTATTATTGAGAATTATACTACTATAAAAGAAACATTATACAACAGAGGCCATGCCTTGCTAAGTGATACTGACTCTGAAGTTTTAGCTCACCTTATTGAAGAGGTTATGACGAATGGTGACCTGAGTTTGTTTGAAGCTGTAAGAACGGCGTTAAATCATGTTGTGGGCGCCTATGCCATTGTTGTAATCGATAAGGATAATCCAACAAAGTTAATTGCGGCTCGAAGGTCAAGTCCTCTTGTAATAGGATTGGGTGAGGATGGTTCTTATTATGTAGCCTCTGACGCTACACCGATAATTCCTTACACAAAAAATGTAGTTTACTTAAAAGATGAAGAAATTGCATCTTTAGAATTAGATAACGGTCTTCGAATTAGAACAATTTCAAACTTAAAGATTACTCCTCAAGTTCAAGCTTTAGAATTAGAGATTGAATCGCTAGAAAAAGGTGGTTATGAGCATTTTATGCTCAAGGAAATCTTTGAGCAGCCTAAGTCTATTCGTGATTCATTAAGGGGTAGGATTGATTTGAAGAAAGGGGAAATTAGAATAACAGGGGTTGATGATAATTGGGAGAAATGGGACAACGCATCTCGTATTATTATACTGGCTTGTGGTACAAGTTGGCATGCTGGGCTTGTTGCGGAATATTTATTTGAGGACTTCACCCGCATACCCGTAGAGGTTGAATATGCTTCAGAATTTAGATATAGAAACCCTATAATTAGAGAAGATGACATAGTGATAGCAATCTCACAAAGTAGTGAAACAGCGGACACCTTAGCCGCTATTAAAACCGCTAAGGACGCAGGAGCTCATATTTTCAGTTTGTGTAATGTCGTGGGTTCAAGTATAACGCGAGAAGCTCACAGTGGCGCATATACACACGCAGGTCCAGAAATTGGTGTTGCATCCACGAAAGCTTTTACCACTCAGATTGCTGTTCTAACGGCTATAGCTCTTCATGTTGGAGTTAAAAAAGGCAGGTTGCCGAGGGCGCGATTCTTAAGGTTAATCACAGAATTAAATGGAATTCCGGAATTGGTAGACTCTGTCCTTAAACAAGCTGATCTTATTTACGCAGTCGCTGATGAATTTGCAGAATCTACCAACGCTCTTTACCTAGGTAGGGGTTACCAATTCCCCGTCGCACTTGAAGGAGCTCTTAAACTAAAAGAAATTAGCTACATACATGCTGAAGGCTATCCTGCGGCGGAAATGAAGCACGGCCCTATAGCATTAATTGATGAAAGTCTTCCGGTTGTTTTTATAGCTCCGAAGGATGATGTTTACGAAAAGGTTGTAAGTAATATACAAGAAGTAAAAGCAAGAGGTGGTCGCTTAGTTGTGGTTGTTACTGAAGGTGACAAAGAGGCTGCAGCACTTGCTGATTATGTAATAAAGATTCCTAAATGTGATCCATCTCTTTCTCCATTGTTAACTTCTATTCCTCTTCAAATATTGAGTTATAAAATAGCTGTTTTACGTGGTTGTAATGTTGACCAACCTAGAAATCTTGCAAAAAGCGTAACGGTTGAGTAGGTAAACATTTTTTTAGACGTTTTTTAAATTGTTGTTTGCTACAATATAATGACCGTTAATTTATTGAATGTCAGGTGGTAATCTATTACCTATGCGTTATTAACAATATAAAAGTTAATGTTCAGAACGTTTAAGTGGCTGATATTAAGAAAGTATTCACGTACTTGCGCTTTGAAATCTGAAACCTTAATATTTAGGATATGAAAAGACTAATGTTCACGCTGGCGATTTGTTCGCTAGTTTTCACAAGTGCTCAAGCGCAAAAACAGTTGGGTGGAGAGCACAGCGTAGAGGTAAACCTCTCGCCATTTGGCAGTAGCCCTATTGACGGGACTACAATTAAGTACCGTAATTTCTTAGATGATGATGCTGCTTTCCGAGTATCACTAACCGTAGGAACATCTTCTGATACATACGCTTTCTACCAAGAAGGTGAGATGCTAGGTGACCCAGTTAGTCCACAGCTTAACTTAGAATCAGCTACAACTGTTATCGGAATCGCTCCTGGTTACGAAATGCATTTTGACGGTACAGATAATCTTAGTCCATACTTCGGTGTTGAGGCTTACTACATGATGGGTAGCCGTTCTGATAAGATGGAGTTTTGGGGGCCAAACGATCTTGATAACGTAGGTCAACCTGATGTTTACATCGTTTGGGATCTTACAAATAAGCAGTCGTACAGCTCTATGGGTTTAAACCTTCTTTTCGGTGCTGACTACTACTTCTCTGACGCTATTTATGTTGGGTTTGAAGCTGGACTTGGCTTCGGAATGTCATCTTTCGGCAATCACGAAATTGGCACCAGTGACTTAACTGCGTTTAACATTCAGTTTAACGGTGCTTTTGACCCAACTACAGCTGGTGCGGATATTGCTGATAGTTTTGTAGGTGAACTTCCTTTTAACGTCGTTGAGGGAGAAATTTTCTATGATTACTACGACCAGTTATATGAATGGCCTAACCATGTTTCTAATACAACAATTGGAAATGTATTCAATGGAGCAATTAGAGTAGGTTTCCTATTCGACTAATTTTATAATTATTTTTAATTATTGAAAGGCATCCCATTAGGGGTGCCTTTTTTTATTATCTTGTCATTATGGATTCATCTATGAAAGTGAGTTTTTGTTGGTCTAATGTTAGTTATAGTGTTGAGCAAACTCAACCTATAGATATTAGTATTCCTATTCGAGATCCAAGATTAGGTGAAGGACCTGCCGCCTGGTATGTAGGAAGACCTCGGTTTGATGTTGTAGAGGGTGAAGGTTTTATTGGGAGTATTGCTAGAGGTGGAGCTGTAAACTTTACGAATGTTTATTTCAACCCTCATGGTCACGGTACGCATACAGAATGTTTAGGACATATTACAAAGGAAGCTGAATCTATTAATTGTATCCAATTGCCACTCCTTATTCCTTGTTTATTACATACAATCTCTCCCTCTAATATTCAGGGTGACTCAGTAATAACAATTGAACATTTACCTGGTGGTGGCTTTACAGACGAAAAATTGCCTAAATCGTTGATAATTCGTACACTCCCCAATGGCGAAAGTAAGAAAAGCAAAAATTGGGCTAACACTAATCCCACATATCTTCATTCTGATTTTACTGACAAACTCGTTGAAAGAGGGGTTGAACACCTTCTCGTCGACTTACCTTCTGTAGACAAAGAGGTCGATGGGGGAACTTTGTTAAGTCACAGGGCCTTTTTTAGGGTGCCTGAAGCTCCTCGTGCTGAGGCTACTATAACTGAGTTTGTTTTTATCCCCAATGAAATACAGGATGGTCTATATGCCCTGAATTTACAACTTGCTCCTTTTGATCTTGACGCATCCCCTAGCAGGCCTGTTATATACCCGCTTTCGGTAATTTAACTGTAAAGACCGCTCCTGAGCCTTCTTCTGATTGAACAGACACCTCGCCATTTGTTTGCTCTACAATGCTCTTAACCATAGCTAAACCTAATCCTAAGCCGTGGGTTTTAGTTGTAAACCTTGGCTCAAATATTCTATCTAGTTTTTCTTTAGATATGCCTTGACCTTGGTCTGTTACTTTTACAATAGCGTATTTACTGTCATCTAAGATTTCGATTTTAACTAAGCTTTTAGAACCTGCATCATAAAGCGAGTCTAGCGCATTTGCAATAAGATTGTTAAATACTCTAATCAATCGGCTTGAGTCTCCTTCTACGAACAGATTGTTTGTTTTTACCTCAACTAAAACGTTTGAATCTCCATACAGTCCAGCGGCATTATTTACCGCTTCGATTATGTCAACTTTGTTTATTTCCGCATCTCTTACTACCGCCAGAAGCGCAAAATCTTCTGCGATAGTAGCTAAAACATCGATTTGAGAAATTGCTGTTGACGTGAATTTATTTATCCTTTGCGGGAAATCTTCGGCTTTATCATTCCAAGCTCTCTCGAGTTGTTGAATCCCAAGCCTAAGGGGAGTTAGTGGGTTTTTTATCTCATGGGCTACTTGTTGAGCCATTTCTCTCCAGGCACCCTCTCTTTCATCTTTAGCTCTTCTAAGGAGGCTTTCTCTTAACTTCTCTAGTAGTGAATTATATTCTGAAACCAATGCTCCTATTTCATCTTTCCACTTATGTTCAACTGAGGAGCTGTCACTTAATGGATCAACTTTTGACATTTCCAACTTCAATAAAGCTAAAGGCCGTACAATTGAACTCACAAGTAAATATGCTATAAACATCGCGCCGAGAAAAAGAAAGAAATATACTGGAGCCAATCGGTCTAAAAAAGGACGGATTCCTCCCTGGTTAAGTGGTCGTGGTTTATATCGCGCATTTGCAATAAGTAACGGTGTGTTCGATTTGTTTACTACTAACCAATATACTCGAGTTACCTCATTCAACCCATCTCTTTCATTAACAACTACTCTATCGCCGAGCAACTTTAGGCTAGAAGTAATCGAATCACTCAAAACTAACTCTGGTTGAATCCTTTCTTCGGTGAAAGTTGCTGAGGTGGTGATTAAAACACCATCCGGTCTATAAAGACTAAATACTAAACCGTGAACATCTGCCAATTCGCAAATATGGTCAGTAAATAAAGTTGAAATGCTGTCATTAGGCAAATCCCCTCCGTGACTAGATATTACATATTCTATACTTCTTCCAAGAGCTGATTCTTTTCTTAAAAGTCTTTGGTCGTTATAGGCTATTTCTTGCTTTTTAGAATAGTCGTACGCAATTATCGCAGTAGATAATAGCGACACTACGACGACAACAAGCATCCCTAGAAAAATTCTTAATCTTAAACCCATTTGGGCAAGCTAACATCTAAAACCAAGCCAAAAAAATATTCAGTATGGTATTATCCCCCAAGAGCTTCTGAACCAGCTACAATCTCAAGGATTTCTGTAGTAATCGATGCCTGACGAGCTTTGTTATAAGATATCTTTAATTCTTGTAATAAATCTCCTGCATTTTCTGTTGCTGAGTGCATAGCTGTCATCCTAGCACCATGTTCTGCAGCGTTACTATCAAGAAGCGCTTTGTAAAGTTGAGTCTTTAATGCGTTAGGTAAAATGTTTTCAATTATTTCTTCGAGGTTAGGCTCAAAAATATAATCATTTGAAGAGGCGGCCTCCTCTTTAGATTCAGTGTTTGAGTCTAAAATCGGTAAGAAACATTCTGTCGTTGGTATTTGAACAGCCGCATTTCTAAACTGGCTGTAGGCAATTTGAACTGAGTCCCATTTTTTTGAAATAAAGCCGTCCATTATTTGCTGAGCTATTTCTGATGCACTTTCAAAATTAAGGTTGTCGAAAATACTAAGCGAAGTATCTCCAAATCCTTCGGCAAAGGTGTGTCCATTTCTCTCTAATACTTCCGAAGCTTTTTTACCTAGAGGAAGGACAACAACATTAGATCCATTGCTCTTGTGCTCTAAAATTACTGAATTCGCAATCTTAATAGAGTTGTTGTTAAATGCCCCACAAAGACCTCTGTTAGATGTAATAACAACTACTAGGGCGGTTTGTATTTTCCTTTCTTGTGAGAAAACCCCTTCCGAAGAATTCAGTGTGCTACTAACGTTCGTTATAATAGCTTGGATTTTTTCCGCATAAGGACGTATACGAGTAATGGCATCCTGAGCTCTGCGAAGCTTAGCCGCAGAAACCATTTTCATCGCTGACGTAATTTGCATCGTGTTCTGTACGGAACCGATACGCTCTCTTACTTCTTTTAATCCTCCAGCCATAGTACTTCTAGATTATGAGTAACGGGCAGTCATTTCGGCTGCAGCAGATGCAAGTACACTTGTTTCCGCGTCTGTATACTTGCCGTTTTTAAGCGCGAGTAGGGTGTCAGAATGCTTTACTTTTAAATACTCGAGGTATTCTTTTTCAAATTCTTTAACCTTGTTTAAAGGTACGTTCTTTAAAAGACCTTTAGTACCGCAATAAATCATAGCAACTTGCTCCTCAACAGGTAGTGGTGAATTGAGGTTTTGTTTAAGAATCTCAACATTTCTAGCACCTTTATCAAGAATTGCCTTTGTAGCGTCGTCAAGATCTGAACCGAATTTTGAGAAAGCTTCAAGTTCTCTGAATTGAGCTTGATCAAGCTTAAGTGTCCCGCTTACCTTTTTCATTGACTTAATCTGTGCAGAACCACCTACTCTACTAACAGAAATACCAACGTTAATCGCAGGGCGAATACCCGAAAGGAACAGGTTTGACTCAAGGAAGATTTGACCATCTGTAATTGAGATAACATTCGTAGGAATGTATGCACTAACGTCACCCGCTTGTGTTTCAATAATTGGCAAAGCTGTTAAAGATCCACCTCCCTTTACAATTCCTTTAAGAGAATCCGGAAGGTCATTCATTTCCTTTGCAATTTTGTCCTCAGAGATAACCTTGGCAGCTCTTTCTAATAGACGAGAGTGTAGGTAGAATACATCACCCGGGTATGCCTCACGACCTGGAGGTCGACGTAATAAAAGACTAACCTCACGATATGCAACAGCTTGTTTAGATAAATCATCATAAATAACCAATGCAGCTCTACCCGTATCTCTAAAGAATTCTCCAACAGCAGCGCCAGTAAATGGAGCGTAGAATTGAAGAGGTGCTGGATCAGATGCTGTAGCAGCAACAATAACTGTATAAGCCATCGCTCCGGCGTCTTCAAGCATTTTTACGGTACCTGCAATTGTTGATCCTTTTTGACCAATAGCTACGTAGATACAGAAAACAGGCTCTCCGGCGTCATAAAATTCTTTTTGGTTGATAATGGTATCGATTGCAACGGTTGACTTACCAACTTGACGATCACCAATTATTAACTCACGTTGGCCACGTCCAATTGGAATCATTGAATCGATAGCTTTAATTCCTGTTTGCAGGGGCTCAGCTACTGGCTGCCTATAAATTACACCCGGAGCCTTACGCTCGATAGGCATTTCATATAAATCTCCAGTAATGGGTCCTTTACCGTCAATAGGTTCTCCAAGTGTGTTTATCACACGGCCAAGGAGGCCCTCGCCAGCTTTTATAGATGCAATTGTACCTGTTCTCTTAACTGAAGAACCTTCTTTTAGGTCCTTTGAAGGTTCAAGTAAAACGGCCCCTACGTTATCTTCCTCAAGATTGAGGACGATACCACGTACGCCATTATCGAACTCTATAAGTTCGCCTGATTGTACATTACTTAAACCGTAGATGCGGGCAATTCCGTCACCTACTTGAAGGACGGTACCTACCTCTTCTAGTTCAACTGCAGATTTTACTCCTGCTAATTGTTCGCGTAGAATTGAAGATACTTCTGCTGGATTGATATCAGCCATGATTGATTCGTTTAGGACCTAAATTTCGGGTTCGTAATCGTGTTCCGTGAGTTTACGACGCAGCGTACTTAGCTGGCGCTTTATTGAAGCGTCGATTTGCTTATCATCCATCCGAAGAATAAATCCTCCTAAGAGATCAGCATCGAGCGTTTCTGTTAGTTCTACTTCTCCATCATGAAGTTTAGCTACTTGGGCTAAAATATTTGATTTTGAAGCTTCATCAAGAGGCGTAGCGGTTTTAACCTCTACAGCTTTGATGTTTTTTATTAGGCGTATTTGAGAAAGGGCTTCTCCTACAATTATAGGTAGAAGAGCTTCTCTACTTTTTGTAACCAAAATATTGATGAAACCAAATGTGGGCTCACTTAAGGTGTCTTTAAAAATAGCCTTTAGTATCGCCTTCTTTTTATTCGGTTTTACAATAGGGCTAGTAAGCAATAGCTCAAATTCTCGGGAAGCATCAACCAATGAAGAAATCATGTGGAGTTCTGACTCTACAAGATCTAGTTCATTCCTTTCGGAAGCAAAACCAAGGAGTGCCTTGGCATATCTGGACGCAACGCGATTACTAGCCATTGTGTTATTTCAGAGTTGATTCTTCAATGAGTTTATCAACTAGAGTTTTTTGTTTGCCTGAGTCTGTTAGCTCTTCACGAAGGAGGCGTTCAGCTATGTCAATCGATAGCTTCGCAACTTCTGCTTTAAGTTCAGCAATAGCGGCTTTTCTTTCAATTTGAATCGCTTCTAGAGCTATCTCTACCTCTTTCGAGGCTTCCTCTTTTGCTTTTGTTTTTGCATCTGAAACGACCTTGTCAGCCATCTCTCGCGATTCTTTAAGCATAGCGTCTCGCTTCGATCTTGCTTCACTTAAAAGCTGTTCATTGTCTGCGTGAAGATTTGCCATCTCCTCACGAGCTTTGTCGGCTTCTCTAAGAGCTTTCTCAATACTCTCTTCGCGATCGCTTAGAGCTTGAAGAATTGGACCCCAAGCCATACGACGCAATAGATAAAGTACTGATAAAAAAGCAATCGTTGCCCAAAAAACGGTTCCGAATGCTGGTGATAGCAGTTGTTCCATCTAATTATCCTAAAGTAACTAGTAAGCAGATAATGATTCCGAAAAGAGCAACTCCCTCGACAAGAGCCGCCGCAAGAATCATATTCGCTCTTAGGTCGTCTGCCATCTCTGGCTGACGAGCCATCGCTTCGAGCGCTCCTTTACCAATAAGTCCTACCCCAATACCTGCGCCAATAGCTGCTGCACCGGCACCTAAGGCCGCGATACCGTGGCCTGTTGTAACTCCCGTTTCTAAAAGAATGGTTAACAATTCCATAATTGTTTGTTTTATTTGTTTAAAATATCAATGTGTTGCCTCCTGAGTGGCGTCTGCAAAATAGATCGCTGCCAAGAGTGTGAAAACATATGCTTGAAGGAATGCAAAAAGGAATTCCAATAAATACATGAAAATCATAAATAGTGTCGAAAATACTCCAACGGCTAATCCCGTTCCTACTGCTTCTCCCAAATTTGAGAAGATATAGATTAAGCTAACAAAGGAAAGAATAATAATATGCCCTGCTGAAATATTTGCCGTAAGCCTTATCATTAAAACAATCGGCTTAATAAATATCTGTGAAATCTCTATAGGAACGACTATCAACTTAACAATCCCAGGCACTCCAGGAGGATTAAACATGTGACCCCAATAGTGCTTGTTTCCCTTAAACGTTGTGATAATAAACACTGACGTCGCTAACACTATTGTCACCCCTATCGTTCCTGTAATATTAAATCCTCCTAGAAAAGGTATCAGACCTAAAAAATTACTAGCTGTAATAAAAAAGAAGACTGTAAGAAGAAAGGGTAAAAACTGTTTAGACCTCTCTTTACCTAAACACGGGACCGCTATGTCATTTACAACAAACAATATGAGAGGTTCAAGGAAGTTCGTTAATCCGCTAGGTGCTTTGCCAGGGTTTTTTGCATAGCTTCTTGCGACTTTTATCATCAAGAACATGACCAGTGCCATCATGCAAAACATGCCGAACACTGACTTGGTAATTGAGATGTCCCAAACGCTCTTGCTCTCATCAGTTGCTGTTATTCCTCCTTCCTTTGATTTTTTAAACTCTAGGCCAGTTAACGGGCCTTCAGCCAACATGTCATAATGAGTGTCATAGACACCTTCTGTTGTTTGAAAGGAATTGCTTAAAAAGATGTCAAATCCTTCGCCTTCAGTATAAAGAATTATCGGGAGGGGAAGTGAAACGTCACTAAAAAAATGAATTTCATTTGCATCTGCTATGTGGTGAAAAATGTATTCCCCAGCAACAAACGACTCAGAATGCCCTTCGTCACTATGAGCCACCTCACCGTGCTCCTCTTGTTGAGCAACTGTCGATCCAGATGCACAAATCAGAAAAAAGATAAGTATGTGAAGCTTCATAAGACGAAATATCATACTAAATACGGTTCTAAAAATCGATGCAAAAGTACATCCATTTAGTGTCTAAAAAATGTACTAATAACACTTTTATTTTAAAACTATTTAATCCGCTGTATCGTGGCTGACACAAATAATCCTGTGAAGGCGATAAATAATGCGAAGACTCCAAAAGCAAACTGTTTAGGGAAGGGGTATTTTGCCAATAAATAGCTCGTAATAATTATAAGTGTTAGTAGCATTTTAAGTGCTGTTATACCATAAACAGCTGTTGTGAACTTTATCGCTGACCCTGTTTGGGCTTTAGCTATCCACTTCCATGAAAAAATAGTAAGTAAAGCATATATTAAAATGGCGCAATACCAAATCGGTGAAGTAGACGTGCCTTTGATAAATGGGAGGACATTACTTAGTAAGGCTATGGCAACTGAAAGGGCCGCTGTCTTAAGGTAAAAACTCATAGTAATTACATAGATTTAATGTTTCTAAGAACTGACCACATTCCTACAGCCAGACCTAAAAGAGCTCCGGCAGCTGTAATTAATGGCTTCTCTAAAGCGAAATACTCATCTAATTTTCTACCGCCAATAGACCCCAAACCAATAGAGACTGCAAGCGTTGTCCCAAGTCCAGCAAACCTCATTATCATTTGCTTTCCCTGTTTTTTAGGCCGTTGTTGGGTGTTATTCTTCCCCAACTGTGACTTCATCGTTCAACAATGAGCTTGACTCTGATGGCATTGTAGAGGCTTTTAATGATGCTAGCGCATCTGCTTTTGAAGCAGTCTTTTGAGCCTGCTTTTTCACTTGCTCTTTCACTTGCTCTTTCACTTTTATTGAGCTGTCCTTGTCTTCGGATATTCCCATACGGAATGTACCTAATGCTTTTGCTCCTGCTTCTACTGAAAGTTGACCATAGTATAGATCTCCTTGTACGGTTGAAGAAGACTTCATTGACAACAACTCAAGCACCGTAACTTCTCCTTCTAAAGTTCCTTCAACATCGCAACACAAGCAATTAACTGTGCCTGAAACTTTACCCTTTAGGCCAACAACTAATCTTCCTTTAGTCACTAAATGTCCTTTAAACTCACCGTCAATTCGAAGGTTGCTGTCGCTGTTGATTGTACCCTCGATATGAGTGCCTTCTACTATTCGGTTAATGCCGGTTTCCGAATTGTTATTTTCTGCTCCTGAAGAGCGCTTCAATGAACCTATCATTTTTATTACTTAGAATTTGTCGAAAGATAGTGAGTCTCAAAGAAATCTACATACCCTGTTATGTCCTTGTTTTTGAAAAGTTCTACATAGTTATCACTACTAATGATAAACATGTCGTATCCACCAGAGTTTACATCAATTAGCATCTCCCTGTTTCCTGTGAAAACAGTAAAGTAATCCAGTCCTTTGGTTTTATTCTCAAACGATTTAATAAGAACTATTTCGTGAGTCCTACTTAATAGATTACCCGTTATTCTTAGGTTCCGTGATTCGAAGAAAGCTTTGTTAAAGTCCGATGATTTTGCTTTCACTTCATTTCCACTTGCGTTTTCGACAGGAATAATTATTGCAAAATAGTGTTCTTTGTTGCTATTAAAAATAAACGCGGACTCTTCCTCTGTTTTATCTGGCTGTCTTATTTCGCCTACAAATCCTAGATCTACTCCTAGTTGAGCAAGCAAGGAAGCGGCAAAAATGGCTTCTTCTGTTTCAGGACAATCAGATATCAATAGCTTTAATGCATCAAAGTATGGGGTTCTATCTCCTGTATAGCTAGTAAGCCCTCCAACACATTGCGCTCGAAGCAAACTGTATTTACATGCTAATGGGTTTTCTGGACGCTCATTGTTAATCACATCAATGTCTAATAAAGCAGCTTGGTAGTCTTTTTTATAGTAACGAGCTAGCATCTCCTCATATGCGATACGCTCAGTTTCATAAGCCTCTTCTTCGACGTCAAGAAAGTCAGGGTTTTCAATAAGATTGGCCCATTCACTACCTGGGTAATTTGTTGTAATTTGGTTCGCCCAAAACTCTGAATTGCACGATTCACAAAATGGATTGCTATACTCCTCTTCTAGTTCTCGTAGTAGATATGTCCTGAAAAGCTGATAGGTTGCTGTCGGGTGAAATGCACTGCTGTCTAGTTTTTCTAACAACTCCTGCCATGTTGCAATTGCGTTTTCTGGATCTGCGAGCTTTTCTCTATAATCTAAACCCGCGAGGTAATACGCCTCTGCTAGTACTGCTAATGAGTTTGCTCTTTCTTCTTCTCCACAAGGAAGGTCTTCAAGCATTTCGTCTACAGTAGGAAGGGATTCGGGGTCAAACGGGTCAATGTATTCTTCCGGCTCTTCTGACTCTGTTTCTTCATCGTCAGAAAATAACACGCCTAATTTCCTGGATCTTCTCCAGTGATCTTCCAGCACTCTGTCCCCCCAATAGTCATTGTAATTCTGTCTGCCGCCTACAAGTAATGCTCCGTTATAAGGCCAAAACATTCCGACTCCCACAGAACCCGCCTCTGCGATAGCAGCCTCGTTAGCCGCTTCCATTTCTTCTTTTCTTCTTTCAAGGTCATCAGCCATGTCCTCCCAAAAGTTTTCAATAACTCTTCTTCTGTCGAACTCGTTTAAGTCGCAAAGAGCCAATAAACTGTCCTGTTCTTCTATTGTGCGAAGGTTAAGAACAAGGTCTGTAAGATTTGAGGCAAGACTTGTAATATCTTCCTTCCTCTCGTTGTCGTCTGGTATATATACAAGGGCGCTGTCGTAATAAGCTTGAGCTATTTCATAATTTAAATCTTCCATATGAAGATCGGCTAACCGTAGGTAGCTTTTCCCTAGTTGCCTTGAGTTTCCTTCGCTAACATAAACTGAGGTCTCAAGATGTTCTAACCCTAAGTCTCTTTGTCTGTCCTCAAGAGCAACTTCAGCTAGAGCAAAATATATTTGGTCTAAATACTCCTTGTTTTTATCATCATCAAGCATGTCCTCAAGGAGTTCAATAATAGGGTCACTGTGCCCTCCCTTTCTTTGATAAGTCATGGCCTGCTGAATCTTCGCCTGAAACTCTAATTCATAAGGTGTTCTCAAATCCGCCACGGCATTAAACGTCTCAATTGCCGCTTCACTATCTCCTGTTTCTCTTAGACATTGGGCTAAAATGAATAAGTTACGTGCTGTATCCTTCTTTTTCTTGGTTAAATCTATTGCCGCCTCTATATATCTAATCGCTTCTTCGAAATTTTCTTTTTTGATGTGGAATTGAGCGAGAGCCAAATTTGTTTGAATTCTTATCTCGTCAGATACGTCGGTATACTGCTCAGCTTTCGCGAGCATGTTTTTTGCTTTTACTAAATTCTCTGTTCTGAGGTATATTCTGCCTAGCCAACTGAAAGACCAAGCTTGAGCGTCTCGGGTGTCGACTGTTCTAGCTAAGAAAAGAAAAATTTCTTCGGATTTTGCAAAATCCTCTTTAATATAATATGCTTCACCGATAACGGTATAGTTATCGTCAATCCACTTATTCATTTCAGGCCACTTAATTGACTTCCTATCTCTTTTAGACGGAGTCATTGTGTGACGATCAACAACTTTTGAGCATTTCTCAATCGCCCTTTCCATTAGAGGATATACTTGTTGAGCTGAGTTTTCGTCTGTATCTATAAATAGTGGGAGAATTTCATCCCAATTTGGCTCATATTGCTCTTGAATTTTTTTATCCGCCTCAAGCATAGCCTCCTTTGCGTAGTGGAAACCGTTATACCTAGCGGTAGTATTGTGATATATCCTGTATGCCCTACCATCTCTCTTATTCGTGCAGCCCTGCACAACAATTACTGTAGCAATCGTTAAAAATAGTAACCGAAAAAAATTAGACATGTTATGAGTCATCAAGAGTCAACGTATGAAGTTGCTAAATTATTAGATTTTCTATAGAATTAAGTAAGAACTTTATAGTTGTGTGTAGTTGTCCGATATTCGCGACGCTTGAAAGGTAAAATCAATGGGTAAAAAAGAACATAAAAGACATTTTTGGCGTCAACGATTTAGAGTGACTATTCAGGAAGAGTCTACCTTTCACGAGAGAAGGGCTTACCTGTTGTCTGGAAGACGCATCACCTCTATTGTATCTGGGGCTGTTTTTACAGTCGTGATAATTACTTACTCAATCGTTGCTTATACTCCATTAACCGAGTTGTTAATCCCTGGATATGTCGCTGAAAAATTTCGTGAAGACGTGAGTTTTACTCGACAGCAGACTGACAGTGCGCTTGCTGCTCTTGCTGTTCATGAAAAATATTTGTCTAATATAAAATCCATTCTAAGAGGGGAAACCCCTGTGGAAAATGTCAAAGAAGACGATTCTTTACAAAGCGTTGAAGCTGTAATAATTCCAGATGCTGGTGAGGAGGATTTAGCTTTCAGAAATAGGATAGAAGAGGGGGATCGATTTAAGCTAAGAAGAGGGCCGGCTGAAATAAATGGGCTTATAGGTTTTGAATTTCAGCCTATAAAGGGCGCTATCACCTCGGGGTTCGATCTCAGCAATGGACATCTCGGAGTAGATATCGAATCAGAGGAAGGGATGCTTGTTCACTCTGTAGATGACGGTACGGTTTTAATGTCTGATTTCACCGTTGAACACGGATATGTTCTTGTAATTCAACACAAGAATGACCGGTTATCTATATATAAACACAATTCTTCACTTTTAAAGGAGGTTGGAGATTTAGTGAGAATGGGTGATGTTGTAGCGGCAGTCGGAAATAGTGGAACACAAACATCGGGTTCGCACCTACATTTCGAATGGTGGGTAGATGGGCAGCCTATTGATCCCGTTCCGTGGTTGAGCGGTGTTACCCCCTAATAGACCTGAATTTAACCATAGCTCTAAGCTGGCGCATTCTTGAATGCCATTCCGACTCATTAAGGGTTTGAAGTCTTTTTGTGCCAAAATCTTCACATGTAAATGAGGCCAATACTGACCCCACAACTACGGCTTGTTTTTTTGCCTCCCACGAAGTGTCCCCCAAACGTGCTAGATATCCTATAAAACCTCCAGCAAACGTATCTCCCGCACCGGTTGGGTCAACAACTTTTTCTAAGGGCATCGCAGGACTGAAAAAAGTTTTTCCGTCTTCAAACATAATTGCTCCGTGCTCCCCCTTTTTTATTACCACGGTTTTAGGTCCCATTTTATGGACTGCAGCGGCGGCCAAGGGCAGGGTTTTGAGGCATGTTAGTTGTCGTGCCTCTTCTTCGTTAATCATTAGTACGTCAACTTTAGAAATAACTTTTTTTAAGCTTTCCATTGCAATATCCATCCAAAAATTCATCGTGTCAAGAACTACCAAATCTGGACGCGTAGAAATTTGGTCTAAAACCGACATTTGAACCGAAGGATCTAGATTGCCTAACATCACGTATTTCGCAGACTTGGAGTTCTCTGGAACAACCGGAACCCACCCTTCTAAAACGTTTAATTCCGTTGTTACAGTGTCTCTTCCTATTAAATCTTCGTGATAGCTTCCTTCCCAAAAAAAGCTTTTGCCGCCTTCAATAGTCACTAATCCATTCATGTTTACACCTCTAGATTTAAGGACAGATAAAAACTCGTCTGGGAAATCTTCTCCAATAACGGAAATTAATTCCTGTTCTCTCACAAAGTGTGATGCCGCTAAAGCTATATAACTCGCCGCTCCACCCACAACGCGATCGGCTTTTCCTGAAGGTGTTTTTATAGAATCAAAGGCAACCGTACCGACAATAACTAATGACATAAAAAAGCTATTTTATTGAAATAATAATAAGACACACAAAAGTATTGCTTAATGTCCTTCCTTGATGTATTTTTGCGCACCAATCTGAATTCCTCCTTAGCTCAGCTGGTTAGAGCATCTGACTGTTAATCAGAGGGTCCTTGGTTCGAGTCCAAGAGGGGGAGCTTTTAAAGCCTCGCATTATGCGGGGTTTTTTTATTTTAACATAAGGCATTCTAGGGTTCATTCAGTATAATTGCGGGGACAAACACCTTTAAAAAGGTGAGCTACATCTATCGGTGAAGGGGGTTGCTACTGACCTAATATCTCTTCACATGTAAGGTCATAGTCCATTAGGAATAAAAGTATATCCTCAGAACCAACATTACCATTACCGCTTAAGTCAGATGGGCAGGAGGTGAAAGCCCCATCACAGCTACCATCATCTATCGTGGCCTCCGGATTATAGTTTAGAGCTGTGCTATATGTGCAACCCAATATTTCATCCTCATAACATTCTTCATAAATACAGCTGCCATCATCAATAGTAGCTAAAGAATTAAAATTTAAAGATGCGATGTATGTGCAACCAAATATTTCATCTACGTCACAAATACTATTACCATTAAAATCACTTATACAGTCTCCACCACAAGCTCCTAGGATGTCTAACTGGTTTCCATAGCAATCACAATCACCATCAGGGATACCTGACCCACCACAAGTGCCACACTCATCTTCAACGTTTCCATAACAATCACAATCGCCGTCAGGTATCCCTGATCCACCACAAATTCCACACTCATCTAAAACATTTCCATAACAATCACAATCACCATCAGGTATCCCTGACCCACCACAAATTCCACACTCGTCAAATACTGCACAAGACCCGTCATCAGTATTAGCCTCAGAATCATAATTACATGCATCCTCATCAACACACCCAAGCTCTATATCAATACACGAACCATCGTCATATTCAGCAGTCTCATCATAATTGAAAGCATTTGGATCTGTACATCCACAAGGGTTTATAGCGCCATATGTTCCAGCACCGTCAAAGTCCAAGCTCCGTTGAACTGCGTTAGATCCTTCACCAAGTGGGAACACTTGGTAGTTAATTCTACCGCTAATCGAGCCTGCTGTCGTGACTTGAAGAACTAAAACACGCATGTCAGAATCTGGAAGTCCGTTGGCAACATCATTAAGCACGTACCAAGAAGCGCCAATAATTGTTGAAGACAGTAACCCAGTCGCTCCATCAGTCAAGAAATACGGGGTAATATGCTGAGCGACATCTTCTACAATGGAAGGGTCAGATGCTCCGGAAATTCCAGAGGTAGAAGCTGGACCTTCAAGACCAATAGTAGCATATGTATCGTCAGCCATTTCTGGGAATACTGTCAAAAACGCTGGGTTAATACCTGCGGCACTCCAGCCAGCATTTGTAGCTGCGTTAAACGCTCCATCAGGAGTGTTGATGATAAGACTTGATTCGTTGTTTCCGAAAACCGCACTCATATGATCTGTAGGATCGAGCATGTTAACGTAGAAACGATAAGTCGTGCCGGCGGTGGCTGCGGGTATAGAAGCTTCTACTGTTAGGGAGTAAGTTATCGGGTCATCACAGTTAGTTTGAGCAGAAAAATCGGGAATATTAATATATGAAATCAGTGCTAATAAAGACAGAATCATACTTAATGATTGCGAAGGATTTGTTTTTTTCGTTGGGAAGATCATTTGAGTATCGCTGTACGTTTTTAAGACTAACAAGATAGGGCTAATTTTTCTATATGAATATATTAGATCTAGAATTGTAATACAAGGCTGTTCAGATTTATAGCCTTTTATGAGATAATAGCCTTTTAGTAAAATTGCGATTCAACCTGATGGAAGTTATTCTTTTATTATTTTTTGTATGATGCTTTGTCCGTTGCTAAGTTCTAAATGAAGGGTATAATATCCAGGTATAATCCCGCTTAAATTAATCGTGTTGTCGAAAAAATAAATGCTCTGTTTTATTCCAGCAAGATTAAACAATTGAATCTTTATAATTTCATCATTCTCATTTTTCAGTTTAACTACTAATTGGTCATTTGCAGGATTAGGGAAAATATCAACGCTATTTTCTAAATGAGCCTCCTCTGTCACAGTCAGTTCATTGACCGTAATGCTAAAAGGCATCGTGCAGTTGTTGTTGCTGTTATTTGAATTGTCTACCACAATTTCACCGGCGATCTCATAACCAATTGGAAAGTTAAAATCCTGAAATACATAGTGTAGTGTCGTGGTTGAAGGGCCACCTATTCCAAAAAAACCCATGCTTGTATCAACAAACTGAAGGGTGTCAGATGACGTACATAAAACAAAGGTGGGTGCATACAGTTGTTGATAATTGACTGTCACTTCAAACATTAACCAATAAAAATTATTTGTTTGAATAATAAAAGCAGAATCAATGGACAATGAGTCACATACCATATATGTTGAATCACAAACTCCCTGAGCCTTAGATTCATTAATCATAAACGGTATTAAAAATATGAGCAATATTTTCTTCATGACCTAAAATTACAATACAATGGGTGTTTAGTTGCTGAACTCTCAATAATTAGATGGCTGAGTATGAAACTCTAACGAATATTAGCAACGATATAGGGGTCGTTTAAAACAAAAACGAGAGACAATCTTTCGATGCTCTCTCGCTTGGTACCCCTAACGCTACCTACCTCGAACTCTTTTTATGAAAATGTAGAAGAACTCTATGCTTTAAAAGGAACGCTTATACAGCAAGGTATATTGAGTGGTGAGGGCAATCGTTTAGCGTTAGCAAGAGATTGAGCTATAATAGATATGCATAGCAAGAATCAAACTATAATAGCAGTGATTAGTGCCGATTTGGTTTTACTCAGAAAGTTTAGCTCTCAGGGCATCCAATACCTCAAAAGCGGATACATCTATACCAGTAGCACTCCAATACAAGTCTGAGGTTGAACAATCAACTAATTTGACTTGAATCTTGGTCTCACCTTGAAGGCATCCATAGGAAGCTAACACAGTTCCTTGAGCACCTGCCAAACATCCAGCTTGAGCAAAATCAGAATCTTCTAATAACAATCCACTCATAGCAAGACGTTGTTCATCTATAATTTCTTCCAGATGCTTTCTTTCAACAACACCATAAATACCCAACAATTCCCCTTCAACTAATTCGGCTAGACCTTGACCATCATCAATAGAACCGTTACAAAGATTTGATTCCTTACCTATTACTGCAACTTTTAAGATAGAAATACCTTTACCAGAAACCCTAATTCTAATATTGTTGCTAGCGCTTTCATTATTTATTTTGACAAAGGCTGGATTTTCGTTTTCTTGAATTGCTTTATCCTGTTTTTTGTAAATATCAAATTGAGATAACCCTGAAAGCCGGGAAAGGAAATAGTATTGTTCATCCATACTAAATGCCTGTGTTTTATATTTTTCACATTTCTCGCTATTTTTATTTAAGTTAGAAGTAGTAATATAATCAGTTCTTAAATCAATTTTATAAATTATTTCTTTTCTAAAAGCGTTGTCGCCCACCGCAAATAAAATATGATTATCTGAATATATGTTATATAACCAAGGTGAAACCTTATATGTGTTTATATGTCGAAATGTGTTAAACTCATATATACTAACAAATGCTGGCTTATATCCATATTGAAGAATTAAGTATTTCTCATCTTTGCTTATAAAAAAATGACTAGACAATGCAGTACTTTTACCCCCTTGTGTTCTAACTTTATTTGGAGTAGAAATTTCCTTAATAAGATTATAGTTATTGGGTGCTTCTTGAGCATACAGATTTAGGCTGAAGAAAATAATTATTATAGTTTTTATAATTTTTATCATTAAGTCTATGTTATTCATTAAAAAATCAGAATAGGTCTATTACCCTCAAATATCGGAAACTTTTACCTACCCTCCTATACTCGACTTCTCAAGGAAGCCCTTCTCAAAGAACTTGAGAGTATCTGTGAACGGTTGGAACAGCTTGAACCTAAGGAACATCTCGAGGTGTTAATTAAACTAATGCCATTTGTGTTTCTCTCGATAAGATAGAGAATGTAAAACCGTGTAGATGTAAAACTTAACTTTTAAGCAATAGAATTTACAATTTCTTTTTTAGATTTGGTCATCAATCTATTACTTCTTGAGTAATAAGGTTATTATTATTAAGTATGAACTATCGCTTTTCTGTATTCTTATTCTTTCTTTACCATTCCGTTTTATTAATTCCTGCCCAAAATGCATTTGAAATTATTGAAAAAGCAGATAGTAGAATGAGGGGCGAATCTTCTTATTCTGAAATGAATATTACTACTGTTCGTCCAAAATGGCAGAAAACCATGTCTTTAAAAAACTGGAGCATTGGTTCTGATTATGCGGTTTCTCTAGTCCTTTCTCCTGCAAAAGAAAAAGGGTCTGTTTTTCTAAAACGTGGCAACGAAGTGTGGAACTACATTCCCACCTTAGAGAGAACTATTAAACTTCCGCCTTCCATGATGATGCAAAGCTGGATGGGTACAGATCTGACTAATGATGATCTGGTTAAGCAGTCTTCTACTGTTGTAGATTATACGCATGAAATTATCGGCGAAGAGACTATAGAAAATCTTCCTTGTTGGAAATTAGAGTTAGTTCCCAAAGAAGAAGCTACTGTGGTTTGGGGTAAAGTGATTGTTTGGATTGATAAGCAAGACTTCATGCAGCTAAAAAGTGAATTCTATGACGAGGATTTTGAGTTGATAAATCGCATGGTTGGATCTAAAATTAAAACCTTTAGTGGCAAAAGACTTCCTAGCGTTATGGAGTTTATCCCGGTTGAGAATGAAGGGCAAAAAACAGTTATTGAATACCTGAAATGGGACTTTGACACCGAAATCCCAGAAAATTATTTTTCTACTCAATATGTTTCCCGTTTAAAATAATACAATGCTTATAAAGCTTGCGTGGCGAAATATCTGGAGGAATAAAAAAAGAAGCATTATTACCATAACAGCTATTGTTGTTGCTGTATTTCTGTCCCTTTTTATGCGCTCCTTACAACTTGGCATGTATGACAATATGATTAGAAATGTGGTGGGCTCCTTCTCTGGGTACATTCAAGTTCACTCCCGTGGATATTGGGACGAGAAAATTATTGATAATGCTTTTGAAGCTAATGATGAGACCCTAAATAAAGTTAAAGAAATTAACGGAGTAAGTAATGTAATTCAACGAATTCAAAGTGGTTCGCTTTCTTCATATAAAGACCTATCAAAATTTGTTTTTATTACAGGCATAGAGCCCGAAAAAGAAAAACTCCTTGTCAATTGGGAAAAAAGACTATTAGAGGGTGAGCTCTTAACGGCAGAAAGCAAGAGTATTAATATTGGAAAAGGTGTCGCTAATTTTTTTGGATTAAATGTTGGTGACACCCTAGTATTTATTGGACAAGGCTATCATGGTATGCAAGCCGTTGGAGCGTATCCAATAAGTGGGATTTTGGAAATGAAAAATCCTAAGCTAAACAATATCAGTGTTTTCATGACTCTTCCTATTGCTCAAGAATTTCTCTCTGCTGAAAACTTGATTACGCATTTTGTCATAGATAAAAAAGAATATGAAGATGAAATAGGAATGGCTATACAGCTCTCCTCTACATTAAATAATGATTTTGAAGTGATGACTTGGCAAGAAATGATGCCAGAACTAGAACAAACCATTCAGGCAGATAGCGCCGGTGGGCTTATTATGATTTTTATCCTATACATGATTATAACCTTCGGAATCTTTGGGACGGTACTCATGATGACACAAGAAAGAAAATATGAATTTGGTGTTGTTGTTTCCATTGGTATGAAAAAGGTCAACCTGATTCTTACCATGATCTACGAAACTCTTTTTTTATCTAGCTTTGGTGTCCTTTTAGGCGTTATCCTTTCTAGGCCTCTAATATTATATTACCATTATTATCCTTTAAGGTTTCCTGAAAAGCAAGCTGCGGTGATGGAGAAGTTTGGTTTTGAAGCTATTATCCCTTTTATGAGCACCTATGACATTCCCCTAACCCATGGTTTGATTATCTTTTGTGTTTCAGCAGTAATTAGCATCTATCCGGCAATCACTATTCTTCGTCTTAATCCCGTAAAAGCAATGAAAAGATGAAGACGCTTATTAAAATCTCATGGAGAAATGTTTGGAGGAATAAGCTCAGAAGTCTTACCGTTATTACTTCTATAGTCCTAGGTCTATGGGCCGGGTTTTTCACCATGGCCCTTACCATAGGGCTTAACGAACAAAGAATGGATGGGGCTGTAAAATCCTATCTCTCTCATGTACAAATCCATCATCCCAAATTTCTAGAGAATTACAACATTAAAGATGTTATTTATAAACCGGACGCCATTTCTTCTTCCCTTGAGAAAAACAAATTGGTAAGGGCATCTTCCATGAGAACCATTGTTGTAGGAATGGGTTCTACTGCTCATGGATCTTTAGGTGTTCAAGTAATAGGAATTGACCCCGAACATGAAAAAGAAATTACCAGTATTTCTCAAAGTATTTTAGAAGGCGCCTATTTCACTAAAATAAAAAGCAAACCTGTAGTAATCGGCAAAGCTCTTGCTGAAAAACTAAAACTAGACATTAAAAAGAAGCTTTATATCACTTTTGTAGATGAATACGGAAATCAGCAAAAAATTAAATTAAAAGTTGAGGGCATCTTTAAAACAGCGAGCTCCCTTTTTGATGAAGCAAATATCTTTATGAAAAGAGAGGATCTTGCTAATGCGATAGGTCATTCAGGTTTAGTACACGAAATATCTATTTTATGCCATTCTATAGAACATGCTAATGAGCTAAGAGATGAATTGGTTACTGAATTTCCAGAAGTTAAAGTTGAAACTTGGAGTGAAATCTCTCCTGAGTTGGGGTATGCCAATGAAATGATGAGTACTTTCATCTACATTTTTATGGGCATTATTTTACTTGCATTGTCATTTGGAATAATCAATACCATGTTGATGGCTGTGCTAGAAAGAAAAAGGGAGCTTGGAATGCTTATGTCTGTGGGGATGAATAAATCCAAAGTCTTTTTTATGATCCTGTTTGAAACCGTCTTTATTTCATGTATAGCAACCCCCATTGGAATCGCTCTCTCTTATTGGATTATCACCTATTTTGGAGAGCATGGTATTGACCTTTCTATAGTTGGGAAGGGGATGGAAGCTTTTGGGGTTGGCTCCCAGGTTTATACTTACTTACCTAATAACCTCTATTTTAATATTAGCATAATGACACTAATTGTTGCCTTTATCTCTTCTTTATTGCCCGCAAGAAGGGCTCTTAAATTAGACCCTGCTGAAGCTGTTAGAGCATTGTAATTAAAAATAATGAATGTAATTAAAACAAACAATCTGTTTAAGATCTACCAGCAAGGCGATGTAGAAGTTCGCGCGCTCAATGATGTGTCTATTGACTTTAAGAAAGGTGAATTCACCGCAATTGTAGGGCCATCTGGCTCCGGAAAAACCACTTTTTTAAATGCTATTGGCGGATTAGATACCCCTACCTCTGGAAATGTCATAATCAATAACACAGACATTACTAAATTAAAGTCCAATCAACTTATTGACTTCAGGCTTAGAAATATTGGTTTTGTTTTTCAGGCTTATAATCTTATCCCCGTATTAACAGCAAAAGAAAATGTAGAATTCATTATGCTTATGCAGGGAGATTCCGTTAGTAAAAGAAGTGCTCGCGCTATTGAGTTACTTGAGTCCGTTGGGTTAGAAGATAAACTAAGTAGGCGTCCTGGACAGCTTTCTGGTGGTCAGCAGCAAAGGGTTGCTGTTGCAAGAGCTTTGGCATCTAAACCACAGTTTGTTCTTGCAGATGAACCTACTGCAAATCTTGATTCGGCTTCTACCGCCAACTTGCTGGATATGATGTACAAGTTAAATCAAGAAGAAAAAATGACCTTTATTTTCTCCACCCACGATCAAAGAGTGATAGATCGAGCTAAACGCATAATTACATTAGAAGATGGTAAAATTCTTTCTGATGTAAAAGAATAACTACAGAATATGATAAAGCACATCCTGCTTACAATATTAATGCTAACAAGCTCTCTGTTTTATGCCCAAGAAATAGAAAAAAAGTCATTAAAAGACAGGATAACTATTGGTGGTTATGTGAAGTATATGAATACTTCTTCTGTAGTCAACTTAGATAGTATTATTACCGACAATTTAATCCATAACCGCATTAAAATAAAAGCCGAACTATCTGATAACTTATCGGCTGTTGTGGAAATGCGAAATAGGATATTCTATGGTGAGGCGACAAAATTAAATCCCTTATTGGGTAGCCTTTTAGATAATGACATGGGGCGGGTTGATCTTTCTTTTGTGCTTTTAGATAAAAGCTCTTTAGTTATCCACTCTATTTTGGATAGAGCATATTTTAAATATATCTCAGCAAAATGGGAAGCTCGTATTGGTAGACAACGAATTAATTGGGGAATGAATTTAGCGTGGAATCCAAACGATCTTTTCAATGCTTATAGTTTGATTGATTTTGATTATCAAGAACGCCCTGGTGTAGACGCAGTAAGGTTTCAGTACTTCACAAGTGATCTTTCTTCCATTGATCTAGCCGTTCAACCGGGTAAGGGATTGGATAGTTCGATTATTGCGGGCTTGTGGAAGTTCAATAAATGGAAATACGATTTCCAGGTTCTTGCAGGTAATTACTACTCTGACATTGCTCTTGGCGCTGGGTGGGCTGGAAACATTAAAAAAGGTGGCTTTAAGGGTGAATTAACATATTTCCACCCGAAAAAAGAATTCGCAGACACGGCTGGTGTTCTTAGTGCTTCTACAACCTTTGACTATTCCTTTAAAAAAGGTTTATATATAAACGCCTCTGTTCTTTACAATAGTGGAGGAAGCGGTAGTAGTTCAAGTGGGTCTTTTCAATCTTTAATTCAAGAAGTTTCTGCTAAAAATTTAATGCCTTCTAAGCTAACTTATTTTTCTCAGGTTAGCGGAGCCTTTAACCCCACACTAACGGGATCGTTTTCTGCATTCTATATGCAAGGAGTTAACATGCTTCTTTTTATGCCGTCCATATCTTATAACATAGAAGAAAATTGGGACATCATGTTGGTTGGGCAATCTGCATTTGGGGAAGTGAATAATAAATTTAAAGGTATAGGAACGGGTGTTTATTTAAGATTGATGTTGAGTTATTGATTCGCTTAATAACATCTTTAGTGAAACAAGGTCGTTACAGAGTCTTAAAACAAAAACGAGAGACAATCTTTCGACGGTCTCTCGTTTTGTACCCGAAGTGGGGATCGAACCCACACTCCTTGCGGAACACGAGTTTGAGTCGTGCGCGTCTACCAGTTCCGCCATTCGGGCAAATGGGGGGGGTGCAAAAATAAGGCAGGGGAGGCTTAGGTTGCTTACTCAGAGCAATCTTTCCAATCACAAGTGGTAGGGGTAGAAAGGCAGAGGTTGGAGGAAGGGAGGGTTGAGAGTTCAGTGTCGCGAGATTCGAGCCAGAGCTTGCGGGCTGTAAGATCCTGATGAGAGGAGGATCCTGGTAATAGGCGCATACGTTGAGCGGTGTGCCAGCCTTTGTAAATAGCTGTTTTCCCATCCTGGGCGAGGTGTGACATTCTTAGGGTGAGTTCCGCGTCTCCACAGCGAAGGATAGGAAGAAAGCCGCCAGCGCGTTCCCAAGCTAAGCGAGAGTGAAGGCTTTGACAGTGGCCGTGATAGATAGATTTAAGCTTCGTGAAGTTTGCTGACCAACGCTCAAGGACTGGGCGTACTGTGCCTTCACGGCCACGAAGAACGTAGAGGAGGTGTTCAAGCATGGTGGGGGTGGCTTCGTCGTCGGGGTCGACGAAGGTGATGTGAGTCCAATCAGGATCTGCTGCAGATATGGCGGTGTTTCTTGCTATGTAGGCTCCTGAGTTTTTTGCGAGTTGAATCGCCTTTATACGTGGGTCTCGTGCGGATTGTTCGCGAATGGTAGCCAGAGCTAATGGGGTTGTGCTTTGGTCATCGACAAGGAGGAGTTGCCATGACTTGTGAGTTGATGCTAAAATGCTGTCAATGCAGCCAGGGAGATACTGAAGGTGGTTATAGTGAGCGCAAATGATGAGCACCTTCGCAGAAGAAGTAAATGGAGGGTCGTTTCTGTGTTTGCGAGTAAGTCTACGGACCTCAACTAGGTGTAAGGCTGTCTGAATTTTCGTAGAAATGCCGAGCTTACGAAAAAAGAGTGCCAATGGAATGCGAATTGCGTCCGGCATAATTTTATTAAAGAGACTCACTCTCATGACTTGTGCAATTCTGTATCGTATCCGAGAGCGTGGGCAAACGCCTTTATGTCTATAGCAAGAGGGGCGTCAATATCGCTGAGTTCTTGCCAGTTTAATAAGCTCTTGCGATTTTTGTATTTGTGTCGGCGCCATTGAGTTATAGGGCCTACCTGCGGGTTGAAAAGTGAGTTACTAGCGCGTGAATAACCGGTATTAGCTCCTCGGCGTGCACGCTTATATGCTGCCGACCATTCTTCAGGGCTCACCTCCCACCCTAGTTCAGTTAATATTGAGGGTTGTAGGTACTCTAGGTCTTCTAGTTTCCAAGTGTGTGAGGCCAAATATGATGCTCGGGTATTCCAATCTAACCAATGCTTCATCGCGCGGTGAATTATTCTTCGGGGAAGCTTGGGGGAATTAGCTTGTATATAATTCCAACTCGCTTTGTTAAAGGTAGTAAGTGATCCAATAACTTTAAGTGGGTGGCGAACTTGGTGGCCTACTAAGAAAGATGAGTCTAGAATGGCTCCGCCGGGGCCGTATACCGCGTCTTCTACGTCGGCGACAAGGCACCAAGAGGCTATGCCGTCAGCACCCATGCTTTCGTGTTTTACATCTTTTTTGAGTTCCGATACTATGGCAGCGAAGAAGTTAGTCCCTGAGCGTCCTGTCCCAAGAACGGCTATTTTTTTCCGCTTAGCAGTCATGCAGTTTGAAGAATTATCCTAAAAGTAGTTCCCGCTCCCAACTCTGATTTTAATACCGAGATTTTTCCTCCGTGATATTCTTCTATAATTCGTTTTACCAATGAAAGGCCTAACCCCCACCCTCTCTTTTTTGTAGTAAATCCGGGTGAAAATACATTTCTGATATCTTGTCTTGAAATTCCCTTTCCGGTATCTGAAATATCAATAGTAACACCTTTTATGGAGTGATTAACCTTGATATTTATCTCTCCCCTACCCTCCATAGCATCAACGGCATTTCTGAGCAGGTTTTCTAGTACCCAGCTAAATAGGGAGGGGTTAAATAACGCGTTTATCTCTATGCTCTCTTGAATACCGGTAAGGTGGATCTCTACTTTCTTACTTATCCTGGGTCTCATATAAGACAGGGTGTGTGAAACTGATTGTCCTATATCGCCTGACGTAAGCTTAGGTTGAGAGCCAATTTTACTAAATCTGTCTGTTACGACATGGAGGCGCTGAACATCTTTCTCCATCTCAATAAGCATCGATTGGTCGATCTCCTTTGCATCCTTTAACAAACCCACCCAGGCCATTAATGAGCTTAATGGTGTACCTAGCTGATGAGCCGTCTCTTTTGCCATACCTACCCAAACACGATTCTGCTCTGCTTTCCTAGAGCTGCTAAAAACCAAGTAGGCTGTGAGTAAGAAAGCCGCTATTAAAATAAGTTGGATAAGTGGGTAATACCTCATAGAGGTGAGGATCACGCTGTCCTCAAAAAAGATGAGTCGGGCTCCTTCGCCAGGGAGGTAAACCTTGATAGGATTGTTAGACTCAGACATTCTGAAAAGTCTCGCTTGAAGGGATTCTGGGTTTTCCAGCTCTTCAATATTCACCCCTTTCGAGTGAATCACCTTCTGCTTAAGAGAGTCCGTCATAATAACGGGAACTGAGGCGCTGTTTAAAATCGTCTCAGATACGAAGGAGGAAATGAGCTCTGCCATCGCTGTTTTCAAGTCTTTGAGTCGAAGGCTCTCGTCGTAATAAACTGTTTGGCCTACTTCTTCGAAACGAATGGGGTTGAATCGAGACGACATTTCGTCTCGCAAGCTGTCGAAATTCGTTAAGCCCGATTCTAAATTTATGTCGTAGAGTTTCCTCCCATAGTCGTCATATATAAGAACGGGAACGGTAGAATTCGACCACAGATAGTCTGTGACAAAGGTGAGGTCCATGCCCCGGGGTGGGTTGTCGATTATCCTATATGCATCGGCTAACCTGTCTGCTTTTTTACGTTCGTCAGCCTCGAGCTGCACAAATAATTTCTCCGTATAATCGACGAGGTGGCTTCTCTGTATAATGGCTTCAGACCAAACTTTGACTTTCGCTCTTTCTTCAATTTTCACACGCTTGGTGAGGGAGTTGGCATACCAAAGGGTCGCACCTACAATTACCGCTGCCGAAGCGAGCAGAATTCTCTTCCATCGTTTTTTTGAGCGGGCTTGCATCTCGTTTTAATCGTAGGCCGAACAGTGTTGGGCACGCTTAGAGCGTTTATCACATGCGCTTAGAGCTATGATTACTTCGTGTGAACTAGCGGCCGCTATTCTAATCTCGGATATCCCGAAATCGTATGCATATCCGAGTGTGATATAGTCCATTAAAGCAATCTGGAGGTGCGCGATAAGAGCTGATTGGTTTCTATATCCTACTCCTATGGAGAACTGGTCCTCGTAGGAAAGTAGTGCGGTAACATCTAAAGAGGCCGGCAGCCCAGATACCATGCGCATTTGTGCTGAGGGTTTAAACATAAAGCGACCGTCTAAATCGAAAGAGCTTCCTGCAGTAGCTACTACGTGGCGGGAGGTGCGAGAGCTGAGCGTCATTTCAGAAAGCTCCGCTGCAGTAGCGTTAATCATTGTAATTCCTATAAAACTATGCTCATCTTCATACCAAACCCCAGCGTCTATAGTTGGGAACAGGAACTGTGAAGAGGATGAAACCGCAGGGTCATAAGCCGCTTCAAAATCAGGAAAGTTTAAACTTCCTATATTTAATCTGTGCTGAACAACCCCCACTGATAGCCCTGAGCTAAGCCAACCCCCGTTAGTCATCTTTAATTTATAGGCATACGCTAAAGAAAAAGAGGTCGTACCCCAAGGGCCGGCCTCATCAGTTTCTATCCTACCCCCCACTCCATGGACGCTTTGGTTTGTCTCAGATATTCTACCTGAAAGACTTGCAAAAGAATACGAAGGTGCTCCTTCAAACCCCACCCATTGATTGCGAAAACCTAGCCTCATATCCAGGCATGATTTATTCCCAGCAGAAGCCACATGATCCTGAAAAGGAGTCATCAAATAGTTCGAACGAACGGGCAATTGTTGGGCTGTAACAACCGTAAGACAAGCAAAGCTCGAAACTATAGCTAAGAAATAAATTGCAATATTCTTCATCGTATTACCGCTACATTTCCTACAATAGGATCGAGATCCACTCCAGGTTCGTTTAACTCTATCACATAATAATACGTCCCTGTCGGAACATCCTTTCCTCCCTTCTTCCCATCCCAGGCGAAGGGATATCCAATGCTTCTAAACACCTCCTGACCCCATCTATCGTATAGCGTAATTAGAGACCTAGTGTATGAGGGTAGCCCTGTAATTTTCCAGGAGTCGTTATAGTTGTCTCCGTTAGGCGAGAAGGCGTTAGGCACATCTACATCGGTTCCCACGACGACTAAAACCTGGTCTGAATACTCGCATTGCTCCACGAATCCAGTTACCTCAAATGAGGTTGTTGAAGGTGGCGTTACCGTTACGGAGTAAAAGGATGGATTGTCTACATATTCTTCCGGAGACCAAATATACCCCAGCCCTCCATCTCCTCCCAGCACCTCTAAATCTGCAGATTCAAGGAACTGGATGTTTATTGGACAACAGGCCTCTATACTCAACGGCTCCCCTGAAACCTCTATATTAAAACTACACGGAAGCTCTATAATTCCCGTGGTGTATGATATTAAAATAAGATAGTCTGTGTTCGTGTAGAGAGACTCCGTTGTGAAAGTAGCCTCCTGTGTTGTTGTAACACATTCCGACACCGCTGTGTACAAAGAGGAATTGCACGGGTCTAGTAAAGAAAACTCTACAACGATAATATTAAGCTCTGCGTCTGAACACTCTAATCCAGAAATAGAAACATCAACCCCCTCGTCTGAGTTAAGATATGTGGTGTGGAATTTCAGCACTGAAACTTGATCCCCCGTAAGGCAAGAATCTATAGTCTCCCCTATAAAACTTGACAGAGAAAACTCTGTAGTCTGTGTTTCCACTTCACCACAAAGGGGGGTGGGATTATCACAGGTTTGGCCTGAAATACCGCCATGTAAAAACACAATAAAAATTGCAACAGAAAAAAGTTTATACATACTCCTCAACGATTTTATTTGCTTATTTAGCATAGCCGAAAGTTAAGGAATCATTTACCCCTTAAAAGCAACAAGTAGCTCACCCTTTTCAACAGCCAATCCGGCTTTTGCATTGACATCTTCAATTGTTCCGTCTACCGCTGATTTAATGACATTTTCCATCTTCATTGCTTCTAGAACAAGTAGTGAATCACCCACCTTAACATCCTGTCCCGCCTTAACTAAAACACTTAGAACCTTGCCTGGCATAGGTGCGCAAAGTTGTAAGTCCGCTCCTGAATCACTTGTATTCATTCCCGTTTTATCTAAGAGTAGGGCGCGCTCATCAAGAACGGTAACCTCTCTTAATACTCCGCCAACCTTGACTGTCATAGCACCACTTTCATCTGGCCCTTCTATTGCTTCAACTTTAAGCGACTGACCGTCGATTATTACGCTGAAACAACCTTCTGATGTTCTGGTCCACTCACCGAGCTGGTGGTTTTCGGAATCTACTACGATGATTCTATCCTCAAAACGAATTTCCTTAGCCATAATGCGAAGATAAAGCAGTTAGCCCCGACCTTGCGTGCATGCCAGGAATCTACGTCCACATACCATTTTGTCGCACGGCGTGTCACTATTGTGATTTCCATTTCTCAACTTCGTTGCAGAGAACGGGGGAGTTTGTAAATGCTCTTTTGAAAGAAGTGGGTTTGAGGAAAAGAAGTGGGGTTTGGGGTGGTTCTGAGTTTAATACTATTTATTTCGGAGGTGGGACCCCGTCTATTTTACCATCGAGGGATCTTAAAAGAATCACAGACGCAATAAAGGCTGAATTTTTACCTAAAAAGCTAACTTCTTTTAAAGAGGCCACGATAGAAGTAAACCCTGAAGATGTAAATGAAAGCGCCCTTCAAGGTTGGTTGGATGCTGGGTTTGACAGACTCAGCATAGGGGTTCAGTCTTTTGAAGACTCTCAATTAGAGTGGATGAATAGAAAGCACAGCGGAAGTGAGGCTGTAAAAGCCGTGGAACTCGCTCATAAAATGGGGTTTAATAAAATCTCCTTAGATCTTATCTACGGTCTGCTACAAAATGACAAAGAGTGGAGGGAAACTGTTGATAAAGCTCTGAATCTTCCTATAAATCACATCAGCTGTTATGCCCTTACAATTGAGCCTAAAACCGTATTGGGACACAGGGTTTCAGAGGGTCTTGAAAGAGTAACTCCGGATGAAAAAATAGAGGCTGATTACAAATACCTCTGTTCAGCCGCAAAAAAGGCAGGATTTATCCATTACGAGGTTTCGAATTGGGCGCTTGGTGAAGAGGGGCGTGCGGTACATAACTCTGCTTATTGGTCTGGCGATCCGTATATCGGATTTGGACCTGGGGCACACGGTTTTCGTGACAATATTAGGTACGGGGTGATTTCTAACAACCCTAAATATATTTCTGAAGTTGGGCGAGGATTGCTTCCAGATTCTCAGGAAAAACTTAGCCTACTTGACAGGTGTAATGAGTCTCTGATGACTGGATTAAGGACTGACGTGGGGGTTAGCTTCGTCGAGTTAGAGAGGCGGTGGGGTGTAAATCCCGCTGTGGTTAACCATGAAGCTTTGAAGAAGTGGACCGGCTCTGGAGGGTTAATAAAAACCGCTTGTAAATCTGGGGAATATTACCGTATTCCTGAAAAAATGTGGCTTATTGGCGATTCTATCTCGTCTGATTTTTTCGTAACTTAGTAGGATGAGATTTCTTCTAAACACGGTTTTATTTTGCCTCTTCGCTTCCTCTTTTTCAGCCCAAACAACAATTACTCTAGACAATCATTTCGAGGATTGGGACATGGTGCCATCTTGGTCTGACGATGGTGTTGGAAATATTAATAAGGCCGCAATTACACATGATATCGACTGGGTGTATTTCTATATCAGGACTACAAACGAAGTTGCTTTAGATGAAAACACCCTTCCTAATTCTATTAGACTTGTAATCGATTTCGATAACGATATTGCTACGGGGAGTAATTATTTGGGTCTGGGTTTGGGGGCTGAGATGGTAATTAATTTTCCTTCGAGATCGGTCACAATGTTTTCTAGCAGCGGAACGTCTTCTGGACCGGGAATAAATAGCGTTGGCGTACATGTGGCTCCGGTATATAGCGCCTTTGAATTTGAAATTGCCATAGACCGGTCTCTCGTAAACCTGAACAATGGCGCACTTAAATTTCTTTGGTATGAAGGGGATGCTTCATCAAGTATTCCTCAGGGCGGAGAGGTTCATGTCCTTACTGATTTCAGTTATTCCATCACTCCTACTCCTTTAGAAAGAGCGGAAAATACCGAAATTAGAGTTGCATTTTGGAATGTGAAAAGAGAGTTGGACAACACGAGTGTTTATGATTCTTACGACAGAATTTTAGATGCCACAAACCCCGATATCATCGGGTTTTCTGAGGTCGAGGATTACACCCCTTCATTTGTAGCTGACTTACTAGATATGTGGCTTCCTTTAGAGGGTGGCGCGAGTTGGTTTGTAGAAAAAGACGATTGGGATTTAATGATCGCAAGCCGATTTCCTATAACCTCCATCTTCCCAACAATAAATCGACAAATGCCGGCTTTAATAAGCACTGAAAGCGTTTGGGGTGTGCCTACTTTATTTACTTGTTCACATCTTAAGTGTTGTGACGGAGATGCGCAAAGACAGGAGCAGGCTGATGATTATATGTCTTTTCTACGTGATGCTATAGAGCCAGGTGGAGTATTAGATCTTCCTGAGGGTTCCCCAATTATTTACGGAGGGGATTTGAATATGGTTGGTCTTTCTGGACCCATAAACACTCTAGAAACTGGTGATATTTTTAATAACAATCTTCATGGGGATGATTTTTCTCCCGATTGGGACTCCTCCGACCTCACCCAAATTGTTGCTCGCTTGACCGACAGGGCTATGGATTATACTTGGAGGAATGATTCTGGGTCATATATGCCTGGAAAATTAGATTATATTATTATTTCTGACGCTGTAATCGAAGTCCTTCGCGCATATTCTCTCCAAACCTCTGACCTCCCTCCCGCTCGTTTAGCTCAGTATAACCTTGAATTATACGATGCTGAGGATGCTTCCGACCACTTCATGGTAGTGGCTGACCTTGCTTTAGTTGGTGGAATTTCTCAAACAGATACTGATGGGGATGGGGTCTTCGATGCCCTTGACAACTGCCCTGATTTATCAAATGTAGATCAATCAGACTTCAACTTCGACGGCCTTGGTGATGCCTGTTCTGACTCTGATCTTGACGGCCTGTCAGATGAGATTGAAATCCTTATCACCATCACAGATCCATTAATTCAAGATACTGATGGGGATGGGCTTACAGACGGAATTGAACTTTCGCTATTTATCACAGACCCGCTTAATTCTGATACAAACGGAAATGGTCTGAGTGACGCCGAGGATTTATTAAACAGTGGCGAAATCGGTGCAACCTGTAGCGGCGACACTAATAATGACGGATCTATTACAATAGGAGATCTATTGTTAGTTTTGTCTGCTTTTGGTAATGTTTGTTCTTAGTTTTTAATAAACTTCACCAAGCCTAACCCACTTTCAGATTGAACACTGATAGAGTAAACACCATTGTTTAAAGAGCTCGCGTCAACCTCAAATGTTTTGCTGTTAATTTCTTCTTGGCTTTTTACAACACGTCCTTGGGCGTCGTAAATGCTATATAACAACACCTTGTGTTTAGATGAAATGATAAGCTTGTCTGAGGTTGGGTTGGGGAATGCGTTCAATATAGTTCCTGAAAATTCTTCCACTCTAACCAAGTTAGAAACCACCTCAAAAGAGGTTTGAGAGCTACAATCTCCATTTTCACTAAAGGCGGTTAAATAAATTGTAAAGGTTCCAGCCTCTGTATAGCTATGAGATGGTGTTGTATCGTTGTAAGTGGTTCCATCCCCCATATTCCACAAGTAATCATCGGCTCCAGTACTTAAATTGAAAATTTCGAGTGGTCCACTATTTCCGTCCCAAGGTGAGTTAACTATAAAGTCTGCGTTTACAGGTTCTGTTAGGTCAAACTGGCCGCGAGGTGTTATCATATATCCATCTACAAAAGGCGCGTTTAGGTCGCGCTGTCCACCTATTCCCGTTACTCCGAAAACTCCAATAGGAGCGGTTGTGCCGAATAGGTCCGTGTTAGCATCTATTCTCATTATTATCTCCTGAGAGCCGAAGTTAAGTCGGACATCAAACCCTGGGGTGGTGTTCGTCCAGTCGTTAAAATCAACGAGCTCTGTACACTTTAATGTAATAATTCTTGACTCTGTCTCCTCGTTCATTTCAAATACCAATTGAGGTGTGTCCGAGGGGAAGCCTGAGCCTTCAAAGAGGAGGGTGTCTATTCTAATTTGGGCTAAACCTAAATACTGATCTATGACTCCCCTAACTCGAATGCTGTCTCCCTCAACAACATCATACTCAAAATCACTGATAGGGCTGAACACGTTTATTCCATTTGTCGGGTCTATGAGTGTGAATTGAAGGCCCGAAGGGTAGTCATTCCAACCGTGAACTATACCTCTAAGCTCGCACGCCACACCTATGCTGTCAAGAACTCCTTGGGTGTTTGTTCCTCTAACTTGATCTATTTCATAAACTGGATATTCTAAGTCTGATGGTAAAATATGTATCACCAAAGTGTCTATCCCGAGAGTCGCTCCACCAGAGGTGATGCTCAATGCCATAAGCACGTCCTCCTGAAGCTCTGGATCTTCTTCATCGATAGCGGTAAAGTTGAAGGATTGGGAATTTAAAAGCCCCATATCAAAGTTAAAATTTAATGGGAATACATCTGGGAAATCAATACCCGCAATCGCATCTCCTCCTACAATATTTAACTCAACTTCAACATCTTCAATTGGGTAAATGGGTGAAATAGAAACCACAACCCCTCCCCCTTCGTTTACATACAATTCCGGCGCATCAAACCCTACAGACATTGTTCCAAGCCCGCCACAAGTAACCTGATGTGAGCCTAGAAAATCAAAAGTATCTTGAGGATATGAATCCCACTGGGTTTGGCCTTCTTCCCAGTCAGTCGTTCCGTGCCCAACATTCGGTTTTCTCACCAGGGTATGTTCAGCCATAGCACCTCCTGAGGAAACTGTCCATGGGTCACCTAGATCTTGTCCTACAACTCCCATAATATCTATTGCTTCGCCGTTTTTACTTAATACTAAAGCATCATTTCCGTTGTACCAAGTAAGCTGAGAGGTAATGTCGCTCAAGTTTTGAAGAGCTGGTGTCGCTTGTGAGTTACCAATTACGTATGTTTCGCCAGGGAGCAGCGAACCGGCTAAATTTAATTCTTGATTCGGCTCAGTTGCTCCATTATTATATAACTCCATTGTATACGGAGTAAGGTCTATTGCAGCGCCAGAAGGGTTGAATAATTCAATTGCCTTATTGTGACTGTTTCCCTCTACATACTCTGAAATTATAAGGTCATCACAAAGTCCAGCTTCTCCACACTCTAATATTGAAACAACCAAAGCTGAAGCACCGACGCTATCACACTCTAAAGCTGTTACGCCACCCACAAAAGCTCCAGGCGCTATAGTTTCAGGGTTAATATCTCCTTGTGTGCTGATACCCCAAACATGGTAATCGTTCACTCCCAGATCCGTAAAGTCATAAAACGGAACCGCAATTGTTGTGATTATCGTATCCTCGTCTGTGCAGATTGCAAATAAAAAATTGTCTTCAACCGCTTCAGAGTAATATCCGAAAGCTACTATCGTTCCATCTGGTGTTAAGCAAGCTAATACCTCGTCAGACCCGCTTGCGTCTAACATCGTTCCTCCATCACAAGCTGGCATTTCACATGTTTCAACAAAAATTACGTACTGCTGTTCGCTCAAAGAAAAACACCCTGAGGAAGTCACTCCGGAAAGCGGCATTCCCGTCTCTATAGAACTTGCATCTAAGGGCGAGTCATGAGAAACGGCAACTACACCAAGCAACCCGTCTCCCAAACCTTCAAAATTGATCGCCGATCCTGAAGCTGACGATAAAATATTTCCATCAACCGGGTCAACAACAAGCAGAGTTAAGGATGCTGTAGGAGCGTCTGTAATATGATTAAATGTTGCAATTGCTGGTCCTTGGTCTGTACAAAGGGTGTCATTTGCAGCATTCGTGATTTCTAAAAACCCTCCAGCACAATCAAGAATATTCGTTATTCCTTGAGATGAAGGCTGGATCGTATATGAGCTTAGGTCAAAGGGTGCGCCGCCATCTGGAAGTCTCGACATTGAGTGTACTTGTGGGTTTCCCTCATCACCTTCTGATAAAAGTCCTGTTCCGGGAGGAACTAAAGCTTGTAATATTCCTGACACCTGTGGGTGAGATGGTCCCATATTGAGAGGGCCATAAACTAAAGCATCGATGATATCTTCCGTTGGAGGCTCCTCCCCTACTATAATCGTTGAAAGGTCTGCCTCGTAAATGGCAACGGCTCCTACGGGTAATGCTAAATCCGTAGTAATTGCAAGAAATCCATCCGAATCAAACTGCAGTCCTTCAAGAGATATCGCAGAATAAACCTCAACGCCATAAGCGCCCCCGCCAAGCCATATTGATCTTACAAGTGCAATTGAATAGCCTTCAAGCCCTGAATTAGGTGCACCATATAGCTCAATAAACTGAGGGTTTGGATCAGTTACAGTGGCATCAACCTCATTAATTACAACACCTTGAGCATTGGTAGTAAAAATTGAGCCTACTGTAATCACAGCAAATAAATAAATATAAATCGAACGCATGTCTGATATTCTTGTTTAGTAACAAATGAAGGCGTAAGATACGTACCTTTAAGGGTCTTAATATGATTTACAACTCTCTAATAGAAAAACTGGATGCTTTTATCAGAAAGTATTACCGCAATCAGGCGTTGCGAGGCTCTATCGTGGCCGCAGGTATTGTAACTGTTGGTTTTTTAATCCTGACCGGGATTGAGTTTTTAGGGAGGTTTGGGGTACTTACACGAACCCTTTTGTTCTGGGGGTTTGCACTCCTTGTGGCTGGTGTGCTATTAGTAATGGTGATTCTGCCTTTGTTAAGGCTTTTTCGTTTAGGTAGGGTTATTAGCCATGAGGACGCAAGCCGTATTGTTGGGGATCACTTTCCTGAAGTAAGGGATAAGTTATTAAACACTCTTCAGCTTTCAGACCAAATTAATGACGACTCACCTTCTGGTAATAATGATTTATTAATTGCAAGTGTCGATCAGAAAATATCTGAACTCAGCCCCATAGCTTTTACGAAGGCAATTGACTTAAGTGAAAACCTTGTGTATTTAAAGTACGCGCTCGGGCCTATTATAGTGCTAATTGCTATTCTTATTTGGAGGCCCCTTGTAGTTTCTGAGTCTACTGATAGGCTCATTAACCACAGAACCTCTTTCGAAACCCCAGCACCGTTCAGATATGAGGTTGTATCTATGCCTTTGAAGGCGCCTAAAGGTGAGCGATTTAATTTTATTGTAAAGATCGTGGGCTCATCTATTCCCTCGACTGTTTTCCTTGAAGAGGGCGGAAACAGATATCGAATGGAGCATCTTGTTGGGGATATGTTCCGCTACACTTTTACGTCACTTAGGTTAAATACAGATTTTAAGTGTTCTGCAAATGGGTGGGACTCTCCTGTTTACACGCTTTTAGCCTTGCCTATTCCGCTTGTTAAAGAATTTACCCTTGTAGCTGACCCTCCTGGATATACTGGTCTTGAGCAGATTACTCAATACAACAATGGAGATATTATGGTGGCTGAGGGAACTTCTATAAATTGGGAGTGCCGAGTAAAAGACGCAGATCGTTTAAGAATGAGGATTGGGGATTCATTAGTAACTCCAATAAATATTACGGGAAATGTCTTTTCAGCTTCTTGGCGCTCTATAAACACTTTGCCATATTGGTTTATTCCAGAAAACGAAGACTTGGGTGCGGTGGATTCAATGAGATATTCTATAAGGGTTATCGCGGATAGAAGGCCTATTATAAAAATTGAAGAAAGTGAAGATAGTATTTCCAGAAAAATAAAATATTTTTCTGGAAGTGTTAGTGACGATTATGGCTTTTCTAAGCTAGCTTTTGCGGTTAGAGAGGTTGGTAAAAAGTCTGCTGACTATACCATTCTTGATAGGCCTAGGGGGAAAAACGACAATATCTTTTTCGTTTGGGACTTTCAGGATCGAGAGCTAATCGCTGGGGAAACTATTGAGTATTGGATGGAGGTTTGGGATAATGATGGGGTAAATGGTGCAAAGTCTACTAAAACCTCAACAGGAGTCTTTTCCGCTCCTACTAAGCAAGATTTGCTAGCGGAAAGAGATGAGTCTGATGATGAAATAGCTTCAAATATTGAAGATGCTGTAGAAAGGGCTGAGGAATTAAGGAGAGAGATGGAGTCTTTTAAAGAGAGGTTAAGAGAAGAGCGGGAAATGGACTGGCAGGATAAAAAAGCTCTTGAAGAATTGCTTGAAAAACAGGAAGAGTTAAAAAATGAGCTTGATGAGGTTAAAAAGGCCAATCAAATAAAAAATGAGCGCCTTAACGAGTTTTCTCCTCAGAACGAAAGGATCTTGGAGAAGCAGGAAGAGCTTCAGAAAATAATGAATGACGTAATGTCTGACGAGCTTCGTGAGCTTTATGAGAAAATGCAGGAGCTTATGGAGGATATGTTATAGAGCTTGCAAAAGCAGATGGGCTAACAGTAATTGCTGATTCTAATGAGAAGGATCAAGAACTTCTTAAGTCACTAGGAGTAGATTTTATAATTCCTAGAGGGGAAGGTTTTTCAGAGAAAATAAGACAAAAATTTCTTGATGGTGTAGATGGAATTGCTGATGGGGCTTTATTGAATGAACTAGCTATAGATGCTGTGAAGGACAAAGGTTCTTTTACATCTGTTAGGGGTTTTCAAGGAAAACCACAAAGAGGGATACAATTTACTACTACTTGGGTGACTGCATATGATTGTAGGTTTGACTTATTAGATACTCTTCGTCAACAAGTTGAAGATGGCACGCTTACCCTTAGAGTTGCTGGTTCAGTAACTATTGATAATGCTTCTGAAGCTCACGCAAGGCTTGAAGCGGGCGGTACAAGAGGAAGAATGGTAATTAAATTTTAGTAACTTTAATAGTTTTTATGAGACAAGTAATTATAAATAAGCTAACTAAGTTAGTTTTTTTGATTCTCTTTATTTCACTGCCAGTTGAGAGTCAAAAACCAAAAATAGATTATGCAGGCCCGCTGGCTGACTGGAAAT
>ENA-OSET01000308-OSET01000308.1-sediment-metagenome-genome-assembly--contig:-NODE-308-length-55545-cov-4.452838_pt1 | contig 55545 bp, 50 predicted proteins | sample MGYA00237882_ERZ534229 | MGnify/ENA primary metagenome ERZ534229 (study PRJEB26408, sample SAMN06266212) | sediment metagenome | isolation source: Hudson Canyon methane seep mesocosm | place: USA:Hudson...
CTTCGGCCAAATTAGCTTGAAGAATTTTTTTATGATCCTCATTACTTAGATTTTTTATTACCGAAGACAAATAGCCGACGAATTTACGACTATAGAACCCGTACTGAAAAGCGAAGTCACGATAGGCCATATCTACATTTGGTACATTGCCATCACGTAGTGCGTGTAAATAAGGATGATTTACCGCTTCGGAATTCAACGCATCAGCACTAATCCGATTGATGAAAGAAGTCCCTATTTCTTGCCTGTTCATCGAGTACCTATTAAATTATTTTTATTCAAATATTAAGGGCAGAAAAGTGTATTACTCTATTTACAACAGCACCTTAAATACGTTCATACGGCCCAATAATTTACACCACAATCTAAAGTCACAATTTATTTTTAGCAACTAAAAATAAGCAATCCAATGTTATGGTCGTTAATTTAACTCAAATCTTCATGGATAAACAGTGGAGGCTCGTCTCTGGAGTGAGGCTAGCATAACATTGGAAACCGTCGTCAAATGGGAAAGTACTACAGATGCCGAATATTTCCGATTTAGGGGTTTCGATTCTATATCCAATTCTGAACCATTAATAAGCCTTGTTTCCCAGCCCAAAATACCGCCGTACACCACACAAATGAAATGAGAGATAGCTCAAACAAGATTATTGAATGAGACCGCTTTAACTTTCGAGCGATTAAAGCGTAACTGGGGATACCAATTAATATTGGTGCCAATATTAGCGAAACGTTTCTGCCATAACGCTTCCAAATACGAAGCACTTTTCTAAGATTTCGGCTAAACCCTTTTGCCTTAGTTTGTCGTTTTTTCGATATATAGTCAGTGAAAAATAGTGTCGTTGAAGCTGAAGTAATGGCTGGACCGAGATTGAAGAATAGCATTTCCCAATAACTGAAATTTGCAGACACCGCGATCAAAGGACCTATATATGTTTTCCATACGCTAAAGAAAAACATGCTAAGTATTTGTAGAAAGTAAGTTTCATCCATCGATGTATAGCGGCCGCGTGTTTAGTGTGAGACCCGCAGTTTATTTAAATGCGGCTGTACCTGCAATGCAAGCACAGTCGACTTATACATGATTTACAAAACTTCGAACAGGCCGGCAGCACCCATTCCTCCGCCCACACACATCGTAACGACGACATATTTAACCCCTCGTCGTTTTCCCTCTATCAATGCATGCATAACCATACGCGCACCACTCATGCCATAAGGGTGGCCAATTGATATCGCGCCACCGTTTACATTCAAGCGTTCATTCGGAATTTCAAGCTTGTCGCGGCAGTAAATCACCTGTACCGCAAATGCTTCATTCAGCTCCCACAATCCGATATCGTCTACCTTCAAGCCATTTCTCTTAAGCAGTTTTGGGATAGCGAAAACAGGACCAATACCCATTTCATCTGGCTCACAACCCGCTACAGTCATTCCTCGATAAACACCTAAAGCCTGTAAGCCTCTCTGCTCTGCAAGCTGGCTATCCATCATCACTACTGCAGCTGCTCCGTCAGACAGCTGCGACGCATTGCCTCCGGTAATCGTTCCATTTTTGCGTACTGCTTTTAGTCCGGACAGACCATCAAGCGTTGTACTTGGACGATTGCCTTCGTCCTTAATCAGCGTTACTTGTTCTTCACTTGTTTCACCTGTTTCCTTGTTCATGAGTAACTTGGTAGCAGTCACAGGTACAATTTCATCATCGAACTTTCCTGCGTCTTGTGCCGCCGCTGTGCGCTGCTGAGACTGTAGAGCATACTCATCTTGGGTTTCTCGAGAAATACCATAACGCTTGGCTACGACCTCAGCAGTATCAAGCATAGGCATATGGATGTTAGGCGCATGTGCTATGGCTTTTGGGTCAATCATTCGATGTAAGTTCATATGGTCATTTTGCACCAAACTAATTGACTCACAGCCTCCTGCCAGTGCGATAGGCGAGCCGTCCATCACAATCTGTTTTGCGGCTGTCGCGATCGACATCAAGCCCGAAGAGCACTGTCTATCGATACTCATTCCCGAAATACTAACAGGCAAACCAGAAGCCATAACAACCTGTCGGCCAATATTGTAGCCTTGGGAGCCTTGCTGGAGAGCTGCACCCCAAAGGCAATCGTCAATTTCGCCGGGGTCTACACCAGAGCGCTCAACTGCCGCCTTGATTGCGAAAGAAGACAAACTAGGCGCCTCTAAATTGTTGAATGCACCACGGTATGCCTTCCCGATTGGGGTTCGTGCGACCGATACTATCACTGCTTCTTTCATACTAATCTCCGATAAATAATACATCGTTGCTGACCGAGTTCCTTCGGCAAGAATCTATTGTGTGTTTGGAAGTGACACTTCGCCACGACATGACATGTCTGCATCCATTTAGAAGAAATAGATTCTGCACCTGGTACTTTATACAAATGATCAATAAATATTCGATGCACTTTATTTTTTGAACTATGCTTTTTAGCAAGTCATTGAGAGAGAACATCATGAAAAAGTTCATCATCACGTGCGCCATCCTTTTACTTCCCATCTACTCTATCGCAAGCGACTTCACGCTCTTAACCTCAGAACCTGGCAGAAAGGCCAAAGCAGAACTAAGTTCAGAAGCCTTATTTATTGAAGTCGTAAAAGAAGCGCTTGGCCGTGCCAACCTTACCACCAAGATTAAAAAGAAGCCCTGGATTAAAGCTCAGCAACTGGTCAAAAAAGCAGAACCATCCGAACGCTTGCTCATCGCGCCACTCACCCGAACCAAAGAGAGGGAAGATCACTACGACTGGATTGTCCCACTAGCATCTTACAAGTTGCTATTTGTCACTGTTGACAAATCGATTGACATTTTAGATATCAAATCTTTAAAAAAAGAAGCAATTTGTGTGCTAAGAGAATCACCTGCCGAATACAAGCTGAAGGAATTAGGCTTTCCGGATATTTTAAGCCGAGTACAAGTGCAGAAGTGCTTCAAAGGCTTGAAAAAAGGCTCACAAAAGGTGGTACTCGCTCATGGAGAAAGGGTGTCTAGGGCACTTTATCAGCAAATCGGTGGTGACCCAAAACAATTAATACTCGGCCAACCCTTCACTGAATACACGGTATATTTGGCGGCCACCAAAGCCGCATTACCTGAGTCAACTCAACAAAAATTGCGCAATGCAATGGACGCGATGAAAATTGATCAAACTTACGAAAAAATATTTGCTAAGTATAGGTAGCGTTTCTGGTCGGGATAAAAGGGTCATGTCGATTTCTTAAATTATCACGAGATCTTGAGTAATAATTAATACGACCTGTCAGTCCACGTTGATTACAATGATAGTGAAAAGTGTACTTATGAAAAATCTACAAGTCATAATCGCCCTACTACTAAGTTATTCGCTCACTGCATTTTCTGCAGAAATTAAAATATGTACTGATCAAAATTTTTGGTACCCGTTTACCTTCATCTCAAATGGGAAGTCTGATGGCCTACATGTTTCCGTTGCCAAGCATGCCATTATCGATAATGGCCATATGGCTACATTTATTCCTATGGAATGGGAAAAGTGTCTCAATGCAGCAAAAAACGGCGTGGTAGATGCAATCATTAGCGCCTCGTATAAAGATAAACGCGCCGAGTTTTTATATTACCCTTCGGATGCAAAAACAGCGAAGAAATCTGCTTTCCGAATCACCCAAGTAGAGTACGTGGTGGTGAGCATGGTAGACGAACCATACGAATATAATGGTGATGTAAAAGCCTTGCCGTTCCCCATAAGAGCACCAAAAAATTATTCTATCGTAGATGACTTAAAAAAAGAGGGTGTGAAAGTTAAAACGGGAAAGAGTGATATCGATAATCTCAAGAATTTGCTTAAGTCGCGAAAGGGAATAGTCATCACCTTACCTGAAATAGCAAAACGACTGAGCAAAGGTAAAACCTTTAAGAACAAACTCAGAGTTCATAAAAAACCGATTAAATCTAAGTCTTACTATATGGCTATTTCAAAAAAAAGCAGTCTATCAGACACTGATCGAACTGAACTTTGGTCTAAGATTGCAACAATTCGTGAAGATGAAACACTCATGAGTATGTTTTTAGATAAGTTATAGCTGGACGCTATTTATAGACATCAAAGCCTTTCAGGAGCCTGTTAGTCACAATCGTCGACCCAATGTTTACACCGTTGATATTGCAATGCCTGTGGGCAGTTAAAGACGGCACAGTGATCAGCACGAAAGACGATTACGCTTTTTCAGGTACTTCAGGCCCCTATTTTTTGGACAAAGCGAACTATGTCAATATCATGCATGACGGTGACGTTTATGCCATCTATGCACATTTAACGTTAGGCAGTGTGAAGGTGGAGTTTTTCTCCATTTTGACGTCTAGCGCGTGAATTTAATCATCACTCAATTGAGCACAAATATCCTTAATTTTATCAATATTGTCAAAAAGTACGTCGACAACTTGTGGGTCAAATTGCTTGCCACTTTCTTCGATAAAATAGGCTTCAATCTTGTCCATTGGCCATGCAGGTTTATAGCAACGTACAGAGTTCAGCGCATCAAATACATCCGCAACAGCCGTAATTCGACCGAAGAGGTGGATTTGCTTTCCAGAAAGCCCACGAGGTTAACCATTTCCATCCCAACGTTCATGATGTTCGTGCGCAATTATCGCGGCATATTGCAAAGTTTCATACTTTGAGTTGTTGAGCATATTAAAACCCACCACAGCATGCGTTTTCATGATCTCCCATTCATCTGGTGTGAGCTTACCTTCTTTATTTAGGATCGCATCAGGTATCGCTATTTTCCCCAAGTCATGAAGAGGCGACGCTGACTTGATACGCGTAGCTTTCTTTTCGTTCACACCCATTTTCAACGCGAGCATTTGAGATATAACGGCCACCCGTTTCACGTGGTTTCCGGTTTCAGGCGAACGCGTTTCAACGGCATCGCCCAACAGATACACAATTTCTTCCTGAGTCGTTTCTCGCTCTTCTTTCAAATAGGCATTCTCGAAAGCAATCCCAGCATTACTTGAAAATACTTCAAGCAAACTCTTATCGACTTCGGATAAAGGCCTAAAATAAGAATGAGAAATATAGAGTAAATTTTCTTTCCCAAGACCCGTCATAAAATAGAAAATAAAATATTCATCACAGTAAAAATTGCGCTTCTGTTTATGCGCGTCGTCTAATTCTTTACAAATGTCTTTTGATAAGCCTTGGCGTGCAGTTTGGTTGATCAATTCAGCATATTTGCCAGTTGCCGAGAGAATTCTGTAGTCGTTATCTTCGTTAGCCACAGCAAAACCCGAAATAGGCTGCATATAGGCAGAATCTTTGTTTAGCCCTAGCAGCGCAATGAGCTGCATCAATACTGCTGAGGTGAATTTTTGTAGCGACTGTTTCTCAAAAATTTGAGCGGAGGAGTCAATGATCATCTCCAGCCCTTTGCGATTTTCCTCCAGCGCAACAATATCTCGATAAGATCGCAAAGTAGAATACATCAGTGTTTTCAGCTTCGTAGCGGTCAACTCGGTTTTATCTTTATAGTCGTTGATATCGTAGTCGGCTATTACGCTTTCTTCGGGTGCTTGTCCGGGTTGGCCTGTTCGTAAAACAATACGCGTAAATCTATTTTTGAGTTCTTGCCGAACATACTTTGCAAGTTGCAAACCCGCGAGACCAGACTCCATTACAACATCGAGCAAGATCAACGCGATGTCGTCATGATCGACCAATATTTCGCGCGCTTCTTTAGCAGAATAGGCATGAATAAAGTTCAGTTTGCGCCCTTCAAATTGAAAGCGATCTAGAACAAGTGTTGTAATGTTATGTACTTGTTCTTCATCATCAACCACCAAAATATTCCACGGCTGCGCTTCGTGGCGTACTGGTTCCTTACCATCATCAGTACTTTCTGCAAATAATTCGCTGTTTTTATGCACTAGCCATCACCTCTTTTTAATACAAATATAGCACTTTTCGTTCAACATGAGAGATCATCTATCAACAGCCAATGGGAGGGTTAACGTAAATTGAATTCCCTCACCGATGTCACTATGACATTCAATTAAGCCCTTTAGTTTTTGGGTCACCAAGTTATACACAATATGCATGCCTAATCCGGTTCCACCATACCCTCGTTTGGTAGTAAAGAAAGGGTTAAAAATTTTAGCAAGATTCTCTTCATCTATACCAATACCATCGTCTGTATAGGTCAATACCAACTGCCCCTCTTCACTCACTACGTTTATCGTTACCCTACCTGAAACGCCCTCTGTAAATGCATGAATAATCGAGTTCATAATCAAATTGGTAATAATCTGCGAAAATGCACCAGGGTAGCTATCAATTTCGATCATCTCATCGCCGGTTACTTCAATCGTATGTTGCGTTCTCTTTATTCTTGGGTTTAGCGTCACCAACACTTCTTCAATATAGCCTTTCACCAAGAATATACGCCGCTCTTCGGCGGTCTGGTCTACCGCTACCTGCTTAAAACTCTTAACCAACTCAGTTGCGCGTCGTAAATTTGAGAGGATCATATCAGTGGTTTGTAAGCTGCATTTTAAATACGCATCGAAGTCTTCTTTGGTCATTTGATTGTCTAGGTATTTGCGATTAATGCCCTTTGCCTCATCGTTTAGGAATGACGCCGCCGTCACACCTACGCCTACTGGCGTATTTATTTCATGAGCAACACCCGCGACGAGTTCTCCTAGCGAGGCCATTTTCTCTGATTCGATCAATTGCTTCTGTGCAGACCTGAGCTTGCTCGTACGTTGCTCAACCATTTCTTCTAAACTTCCAGTGTAGGTCTGCAGTTCATCGGTTTTCTTTCCTAACTCCGAAGACATTTCATTAAATGCTAAGGCCAATTGGCCAAATTCATTTTTTGAATGCACCTTTACCTTATGCGCTAACTCTCCCGCTGAAATTTTCTCCACCCCCTTCATCAGTTGATTCAGAGGGTGATTCACAAGCCTTCGAATTGCCCAGTAAAGTGCCAGGCTGGCCAACAAGGTTGCGAAAACCCCAAGTAACGTCATTTGAACAAACAACGTTTGTGTCAATTCAGCTAGAATTGAAATTGGACTGAGCACCACAGCCTGAATAGTAATTTCCTCTTCATGAGCTAGCTTGTCCAGAGAGTAGCTCACTTTTTGCCCCCCGAGGCCTCCTTGTGAATCAAATTCGAGATTTTGTATCGCGTAATAAAAACTCTGTGTGCTAGCCTCGATTGTTTGCCCCTCACCCAAACGTTTAAGTTGTTCAACACTACCAAGACTGCTTACCAGAATTTCCTGGTTATTCGCTAATGCAATATCAACACCCAATTGACGCTTCGTTGCCAACAAGGCATCGGCTCCAAGCTCTTGCTCCAATACCACCAACATAGCGGGTACACTTTCTGACTCCCACGTTTGTGGGTTTGATACCGGAACACGTAGAGTCGACCATGTACGAATAAATGGCGTGCCTTCTTTGACAATAATTTTAGATAGCGTCTGCTCAGAACCAATAAATTCATCCAGATTAGTTCCAGAGAGAATTTCATCAAAATATCGAGTTAACCCACGCTCAAGTTGAAAACGTTGATAGAAATCTTTTACCGTAAACTGATAAATCGAACTGACATCAAATAAGTCCGAACCCGGCAACCTATAGTCCTCATTCGCTATGTAATAGTAACTCCGTCGACCAACCTCGCCCTTTACATCGAATTTTCCGACCCAAATTCCTTCTGAGTCCATTCTCATGGTCAATACCGGCTCAGCATTGGGAATCACATTAAAGGGAGATAAACTATACAAACTTACAGAAGAAAGTTTGTTCGTTGCTTTCATAGAGGTAAGTAATTGAACAATTTCAATTTGCGCTTTGAGAAAATAGATCTTGTCGGATTCTTCTATATTGATACCCACTGCCGACTCATCACTATAGTAATAGGGACCCAGGCTGACCAATTGTTCAAGTTGCTCCGACAACAGAGGGTTGGCCTCCATTCCAGCGATACTCTTGACGGCATCTTGTTGTAGCTCATGGATTTGGCTGGCAAATATCTTCGACATCCGGTCAAGCTCGTCCAAAGTAATAGAAGCCAGGTTATTGAAACTACTAACAGAAATTACAATCGATAGACCCGCAGTAATAAAAACTACAATTAACAAAACGATTAGAACGATTTGTCGACTTATACCCATGTAATTTGAAGAAATTTTCATAGAAGCCCTTCTAACAACTTGACGAATAATAAGCTGAGCCAGACTGGTCAGTACATATTTGGTTTACAGATGCTTATATGAGATCACCGATCTCAATGCCCCGTTGCCATTCTCTTTTTTATTATTAAAGACAACCGCCTCCGTGAGGGAGAACCATGCTACATATTTATTGCTGCCATCGTTTGATCAACTCATCATAAGCCATTGTTTTAGGCTTATCTCGGCCACGCTCAGCTTTAGGTGAACCAGCTTGTTTTAACCAGAAATCACGGTCTTGCTTAGGATTAAGTTTAGGCGAATACTTGGCAAGTTTCATATTCGACATCAACCTATCTTGCTCGCGCGCGATTGCATCCATCGCTAGCTGAGCAGAAATGTCACCTTTAATCGCTTTAGCGAGGTTCGGCCACCATATTCTAGATAAGATGGGGTAATGTGGCACATTTAGACCAGTATCAGTCCAACGATTTTCTTCGGGCGAAGCATAAAAGTCGATCATTCCCCCCCATTGATCTTTGCGCTGTTGAACATACTTTGAATGAATCGTCGATTTTCGAATCGGCGTGCCACCGACTAAGAATTTTTTTAGCGTTACCGATTTTGACACGCAAAATTGAGCCCATAACCAAGCAGCAGCACGCTTCTGCCCTTTCACATTTTTAGGGATCGTCCAGCTTCCTGCATCCTGGTAACCCACTTTCATACCTTCCTCCCAATACCGGCCATGCGGCGTAGGGGCAACGCGCCAAACAGGTTTGCCGTTCTTATCAAGCATAGGGCTACCAGGGGTAGTGAAATCCTCATGAGAAAGCCAGGTAATATATTGAAATATTTTTTGCGCAATATCACCTCTTGCTGCTTTTGGTCCCGCCTCTACCCAACGCCAATTTTTCGCTTCGGGGGGCGCATATTTATCGAGCCACTCGATATATTTACTAAGAGCGTAAACTGCAGCCGGCCCATTTGTAGCACCACCTCGCGCAACAGAAGATCCAACTGGAACTCGGTTTTCAACCCGAACACCCCAGTCATCAACAGGGTTTCCATTCGGTAACCCTGTATCTCCAACACCAGCAATAGAAAGCCATGCATCGGTAAATCGCCAACCTAGAGAAGGCGATTTCTTTCCATAATCTAAATGCCCATATACCTTTTTCCCGTCGACCGGTGTGGTGGTAAAAAATTCTGCAATGTCTTCGTAAGCCGCCCAGTTTATTGGGACACCTAATTCGTATACGCCTGACGCACCATATTTCTTTTCAGTAAACTCCCGAAACATCGCTTTAATGTCAGGTCGAACAAACCAGTCGTGGCGAAACCAGTATAGGTTGGCAAATTGCTGGTCAGGGAGCTGCAGTTGATTACCATCATAATCTTGACCAAATTCAAGATTTAAGAAGTCTGGCAAATCGAGATCAGGATTAGTAAAGCGTTTACCATCACCTTTCATATATCCACTAAGGTTAACAACACCGTGTACTCTCAGATGAGTACCGATCATGTCAGCATCGTTCACATAAATATCATAAGCCGTTTTACCACTCCGCATCTGCTCAAGGATTGCTTCAACCACAGCCCCCTCTCCAATAACGTCGTGCACAACACGAATACCTGTGATATCAAAAAATGCTTTTGCGAGAATCTCACTTTCCCAATAGTGAGTTTTAATGTCTTCCGCAACGGACTTTATAGATTTGCCCCGAAAAGGTTTACTCACCTCTTTAAACCAAGACAACTCTTTTCTCATCTGTGATTCAGACAAAGTAGACGGCTGCAATTGGGGAATCCAACGCTCTATATTTTCATCTGGATTTTCGGCTGACCATGCAGTAGCAGATACAAAAAATGAGGCTAAAAAAATAAGCGTAAAAATGAATATGTAATGTTGAAAAATACTGGGAAATATCTTGTATATACGGGTAGCCATAACCTTTACCTCTCAAATTAATTACCAAGATTAGCCTAGTATTTCTATGTAATTAAGAACGTAAGTTAAAAAAGTTACTACTTTATTCCTCCATATATAACCAATTGATTCAACCTTTTCAACAGAAGCTCAGAAAACCCTCTCACTTTCGTATTAATACATTTTTATAACGAGGTAAAATTAACGACACAAGGCGTCACAGTTTTGATAGTAACTAGGAGGCATGGCTATATGACACGGATAGAGAAACACCACTTATTGAAAATCAAGATAATGAGAATGGCATAGAGCCTAACGAATTCAGCACCAGCGAGACGATCAATTACACGTTGCTCTCTGTTGGAATATAATATTTAAAGGTTCAGGGCCTCGATCAAGATGATACGGGGGTTTATGAAGTAGAAATAACCAAACCTTAGTATATTGGTTCACTTCACCTCAACAAAATTATTACACCTGATGCTCAAGGATCACGTCAAGAGTCGAAGCAGCAGCTAACGAACACATCCCTGCCCTAGCATGAATTTCATCCCAGAATAAGAACCCAGATGCTATTGGAAAATCGGTACAATCTGCGTTGACCGTATAATTCTCGCCTAGCAATACAGGTAAAGCATTAATACAATCTGCATCAATATTGGTGAAACCAAAGTCATCTGCGATATCTATGATATTGCTAAACATAGAGAACAAATCGATCTCGATTATATCGGTGAAAAGTAAGATAACAAGGCTATAAAGGTACACCACTAAATTTCTTTCTCTCATCATATGGCCGCTCCATACGACTAGCCTACTAGGCTTTTTCTGTTATTTTTATATGAGACCTTTACACCGCTTGACTAAAACCGATCACTTATGAAGAGATGAACGGCATCTACCAAGATGGAGTATTCCACGAAGCTCACAACATTTCTGTAGGATTCACCTACAACAAATAACGAACCTTCACCGCTATTTTAAATTTGCTCGTATTCTACTCAAACCTTCAGGTGTTATCCCAAGGTATGAAGCAAGATGATATTTTGGCAGCTCTTTTACAAACCTAGGATTCTGTTTGACCAATAACTGATAACGAGACGGTGCATCCATTGTTAAAAATTCGTATTCTCTCCGTGCTTTTTTGATAAACAAGCCCTCTATAATCACTCGCCCCATCCGCTGTAAGCATTCAAACTGATCATACAGGTCTGTCATAGATTGATACTGTGTGACCATTAGCTTACATGGTTTAATCGCTTGCACTGATGCTGTTGAGACATCCTCACTGATAAGGTCTAGGAGAGAGCCAGAAAATTCGTCTGAAAACACGAAAGCCTTGTTAAACTCCTGCCCTTCATATGTGAGAAAGTACTCTCTCAATGCACCTTCAAGCACGAAAGCTATTTGAGTTGCAGGTTCACCAACTTTGTGAAGATAGTCACCCCGTTTCAGCTCTTTGTATTCCCAATTAGGCTCAAGTGCTATCCAAGCCTCTTCACTCAAATCAGAAATTGCACTAAGTGCGCTTCTCAATCGGCTAACATGGTGTGATTTTTTTTGCATCAATCCCTCAACCTACCGGTTTCCTCTCTCGTCATTCTAACGGATCTTAAAGCATAATATTAACCCAGGTTAAGGAATCTAACTATGTTCGACATTAGCATTGGTCATCACAACTTAGGAGATACTTGTTATGACTCACCCCATACCCTTACTTTCTGCTGCTGCGGCCGGCTTGCTTACGTTCATGGTGTTGTTCGGAATAGCTGAGGGCGCATCGCAGCAACAATTCGAACTTGTCGATACTCTCGCCAACTACAGTGCTGAGCTTTTGGCACAAGCAAATGCAATTCGTATAATTATTGGCTTCGATAACGTATTTATTGCCTTGTACACCAGCGTAATCGTCTTGATCATTGTACAACTTAAGCGTGATAACAAGGCTCCGCGCGAGCTGTTATATACGATTCTAGGCTGCGGACTGATTGCAGGTTCATTGGACTTCTTGGAAAACTTTCATATTCTCACCATGCTGTCTGGCATTGAAGTTGGTGTAGCAATTGACCCAGCCGAAATGAAACAGCAGATGATTTGGAGCATGCTGAAGTGGCACCTGTCCTACTTTGCATTTTTCTTGATGGCTTTTGCTCTGCACCCAAGAACCTTACTAGAACGACTATTTTGCTTTAGCTTACTGTTTATTCAAATGCCGGTTGGGGTGTTCTTCTATATATTGGAAGGCAGTACGATCGGCGATATTCTGTTTTATGCCCGATATGGTAATTTAGTATTCGGTTTCTTGATCATAGGTGCCATTTTTCATATGAGGGCAAACCCTAGTATGACGACTTCAAATAACATTAGAGACAACATGACTAAGACGTCACTGGCACCTCATTGATCAAAAAATGCATACATACTAGACCGGTTCGACCAAGACAAGACGCATCTTTTGTCCCGCAAAAATCGTTTTAAGGTTTTCGCGTACATTGTGAATATTGTCGCTCTTGATTCGAAAACGGAATTTAGTACCTTTTTGCGTAAATGCATTAACTTTAAACATGGTGTGACTCCTGTAAGTTTGGATTGCTTGAACCTGCTGGTTCAAACTACAAGAGTCATATTAATGATCGAAGCGACATAAAATGTCGCCATATAATTTCAATATATAAAATTAACCAATAAAATCTCGACGCCACTGACTCAAACGCTCAGCCACCCCCATCAGCACATAGTCGCTTCGAAGCGATGAAAAAATATCAAAAGCATGCTGCGCGCCCGCTATCTCGGCAAACTCCACTGTTTGAGTAGAAATTTCATCCAATTGACTTGCAAAGTATTGCGCTTCACCAAGAGAGGTTAATGAGTCTTTATCGCCGTGAACCAATAAAAAAGGTGGTGCGTCAGAACGAATATGTGAAATTGGTGACATTAAGCGGTATAAGTCTGGATTTTCGGATTTCGATTGTTTAACAATCCCCTCTTCGAGAATCTCCTCTAATGCAACACTTAGCTGCAGTCTTTGCTCGTCCATCAAATCATATATTCCGTAATAAGGAACACAACCTTGCACAGAGGTATCTTTATCTTCGAATTCAGGCTGTAGTTCGGGCTTATTTGCACTGAGCGCAAGCAACGACGTCAAGTGACCACCAGCAGACCCACCTGTTGTGACAATGAAATCTGCATCACCACCATATTTAGCTATATTCTCTTTCACCCAAACCAATGCCCTCTTGCAGTCTATGATATGGTCAGGAAAAGACGCTCTTGGACTCAATCGATAACTAATCGATACACAGACCCAATTTCGTTTAGCCATTTCGGTGGTAAGAGGAATAGCCTGTTCATTCTTGCTTCCATAGCCGTGAGTCCATGCCCCCCCATGAATTTGAAACAGTACAGGCATAGGTCCGGGCGCATCCGAGATGTAATTGCTAGGCCGCCGGATATCTAACTTTAGCTGGAAGCCATCTACTTCGTGGAACACAATGTCTTTCAACACTTCAACTTGCTCATCTTTCCAGCTAGAAAAAGGCCTCAATAGCCGCACACTATCTAACTCTGAGTGCCGACTCCATGTGATTCGATCTTCTTTATTTCTATGCGGCCCAACAATTTCATCCATCAATACTTTTGCTTTGTAGCCCGAATAATAGTGATAAGCAAGCATCAACCAAGATGCAATACAGAGTAATAGAGACACACCCGCCCAAAACCCCTCCACCACACCAAAACACACGAATATAAAGACAACAAATACTTCTATGGCGATGACGTGCATACCCAACTCTCCGATCAACCACCCCAATACGAAACTAGGCGCAATAAGTTTAGGGTGCCGATACAAAGGCGATAACACATTCACTGTTAATGAAATGCATAACAAACTGAATAGAAAAAATAGAATAATCATATGTTCCTTACACCAAATAATGACACTCCGTAAAAGGCCTCGAAGAAGAACCTGATACGCGCTTAAACACGTTTAATCTTTCCAAAAGTAGCTCGCTTCGTGGTAGAGCTCAAGTCAATCAACGTCGTGACGCACTTATTTAGCCATATACATCTTCATGACGCATTAAAGCAAACCACATTTCTTTACCACACGATACATTCTTGCTACAAGATCACTAAATAAATTAACATTCTAGCTAATAGGCTTCGCTATACTACGCCGCGTCTTTTGAGCAAATGAAACTAACTAAACATAGGAAAGTATATGATTAAATTTTTCTGCCAAATACTCACTCTTTCATTGGTCCTTCTTTCTGGCAATGCATTTTCGGAGCCTTTAATGACCAAAAATCAGTTCGCCAACTATAGTGTTTTATATCAATGCGCAGAAATACTCTTTCATACCGACCTAGAAAAAAAAGAAGCCGAGTTAATACGAATTGAAGAAGTCTTTGGCCTAAACGATGATAACTTCGATGAGTTCGATGAGTTAATTACAGAATATGAACGCGATGACTCACTCCTAGATGCCATACGTGGTCGAGCAGCAACTGAATGCACAGCAAATTTAGCTAAGTCGAGTTAAGCGGTTCCGCGATAATGAACATATCAATTGAATATTTTTTGGTTACCGCTGCTATGTCTTTACTGGTTTCTCTAGTATTGGCATGGCTGGCCTCATTCATTATTTATGGCAAAGTAACGGCTCTAAAAAGAATATTCCCCGCTACTCATCAGCTAATTCGCGCCCATATAGACTATTTACTGATGAGCATATTACTTGTGGTATGCTTTTACTTAACAGAGCGTCTCGATCTCAGAATCCCAAACTCTATTATTCTAATTACGTGTTTTGGCGCAGTGTACAACCCTTTTGGTTTCATCGTAATTGCGATCAAACCCGAATTAGCTTCTCCGAAAACCAGTCTTGAAAAGTTTCGAATTATGTTCGGTTTTTTACCCGCAACTATTGGCTATGGGTTCATCATGATTCAAGTCTTGAGGGCGTACCTACTATGAACTGCGACCTATTCCGATAGCCCGACACGAATTTAATGCCGTTAAATACACGCTAGCTGTCATTTTTTTATACCACACGCGTTTAGATAACGATAAAGGCTAGTATTTTTTCATACTTTTACTATTATAAATAAGAACCCAACTACAACGATTCTCCACCGTGAGAACTTCAACCTCAATAGTAAATATACACATGAACTCGTCAAGCCCAAAAAGTCTATTCATCCTACTGGTATTGGTTCTATTTTACCCGGCAGTAGACATAATACTCATGGCCTCGGATAACCCATTTACATATCTGGGCAAGGGCTTGCTGCTGATTTTCTGTGGCGCAATGAGTTTCGTTTGGTACAAACTCATCATCAATAACCCTATCCAGAAGTGCATTGACCAGCTTCGAGTAGACGATAGAAGCTCTGTTAATTTTTCAGTTCGCTTAGACCCAGCCGAGGCGCACGAAAATTTCTCGGTGCTGTATGCAGTCATTAACGAGCGATTATCGCTGACTGAAAAAACCATACGAGAACTTCACTCTTGTGTTTCACGCTTAACGCCCATGAGCAAAGAACTAGCCGAAACATATAGTGCAATGAATCAGAACACCGTAATGCAAGCTCATCATGGCGGCGTATTAAGCGAAGCCATTAACGATATGGTTACCGCGACAGAGAATATCGAGCAGGATATTTCCGTGATCATCGGGAACATATCAGAAATGGGCGATGAGATGCTCGAGTTTGGTAATCATTTGAGTCAGACCATTAGCTCTATTGATACGATTGAGGTCCACATTAATGAATCAAATGACGTACTCTCAGGATTAAGAGATGATAGTGAAAAAATCACCCAGATCATTGAGGAGATCACAGGCATTGCTGAGCAGACTAACCTGCTAGCCTTAAATGCCGCAATCGAAGCTGCGAGAGCAGGTGAGCAAGGTCGCGGTTTTGCAGTTGTTGCTGATGAAGTCAGGTCTCTTGCTGAACGAACACGAGGTTCGGCGGAAGAAGTTAAAGAAATAGTTGAAAGTATTCACAGCGGAACACATAACGTTTCTAAGGTAATGCAATCTAGCCAGAACGACATAAAAGTCACTGTATCTAATGCACAATCATCAAAAGAAGGCTTACAACAAACGGAAAGTGCAATAAAGGATATTCTAGAGTTGGCCAACAAGATCAGGCGGTCAATGGAAAACCAAAGTCAAACAGAAAAACAATCTAAATCGTCAGCGAACGCACTCGTCGAACTAAATAGTGAAGCTCTTCAACACTCAAATATTCAAACAGTAACAGACGAAGACATCGATAGTTTATCGAAAAGTTTAATGGAGAAATTGAGCAGACTTTATGTCAAAGATGTCCAGAGCTTCGATGGCAGGCGTTATAAAAATAGAGAACTAAAGCCCAATTCATCGAGCGACAGTGAGCCTACAGATGATACTGAGCTTTTCTAAGCGGCTATAAATTAGCGACTAATTTCTAGCTATTGTAAATAGTGGGTATTTCTTGACGCTTGTGCTGAGTCGCCAAATATATCCGCTCCAGCTTTTCAGCCACTACAGGCTCTACATCCCTTCCTTCAAGATAGTCATCAATTTGATCATAAGTAAGGCCCAAAGCATCTTCATCACGCTTACCAGGAACATTACACTCTAGGTCTGCCGTGGGCGCCTTTTCAATTATTTTGTCAGGCGCGCCTAGTGTTTTAGCTAACAAACGTACTTGACGCTTATTCAATCCAAACAGCGGCGCCAGATCGACCGCACCATCTCCATATTTAGTATAGAATCCGGTAATATTTTCAGCTGAGTGATCGGTTCCGAGTACTAGTCCGCCCATAATTCCTGCTAGATCATATTGCGCGACCATTCGCGTTCGTGCTTTTACATTACCTTTTGCAAAATCTAGTTGTGCTTCATTCACTCCTAACGAGTCGATGCTCGCTAAAGAGTTAGTAACCTCTGAATGAAGCGCGTCAGCAGAGGGTTTTATATTTACAGATACTGACTTACTAGGTGCGATGAAGTTGATTGAGTCTTGTGCATCTATTTCGTCGGCTTGGGTACCATAAGGCAGCCTTACAGCGACAAACTGGTAATCACGTGCATCCGCTTCCTCGTTCATCTCATCGACTGCCAACTGCGCTAAGCGACCACAAGTACATGAGTCGATTCCGCCACTAATTCCCAAAACAAGCGTTTTCAAACCAGATGATTTAAGCGTTTTCTTAATAAACTCAACTCGAATTTTAATTTCAGACTCGGCCTCAATGACAGGCTTCACTTTCATTTCATCTACAATTGCTTCTCGTAAACTCATTTACCAACACCTTTATTCGAATAATCCAAAACTTATAACACTAAGAAGCGTGCGTTTTTGTTTCAGGTCGTGCATTTTTTTGAATTCACCAGAATCATCAAATCCTTTACCTTTTGGATAATTTTCGTTCAGCACCGACAACGCATCATTCGCTTGAGAATCCAAACCTAGCTCGCGGTATAACTCGACCATGAGAATCAAAGCTTCTTCGACCGTTGGGGTATTCGGATAATTCTGCACAACATAGGCTGCCCGGTTAGCAGCCGCCAAGTAAGCTTCTCGTTTTAGATAATATCTCGCTGCGTGCATTTCGTATTTCGCGAGACGGTTGCGGATTTGGACCATTCTTTTTTGTGCATCTGAGGCATAGGGACTATCAGGAAAACGAAGCAGTAATTCAGAAAAATCTTTGAACGCTGTGGTCATATTTCCTGGGTCGCGGGAGCTAACATCTACCGCAGTGAAGTATTGGCTCGAAACACCAACATCTATATTGTAATTTGAAATTCCTCGAACGTAATAAGCATAATCAACACTAGGACTTTGTGGGTGCAAACGAATAAACCTATCCGCAGCCAGTTTGGCTCCTTCTAGGTCTAAACTGCTATAACGCGCATAAACTAAATCTAATTGAGCCTGTTCAGCGTACCGCCCGAAAGGATATCTGGCTTCCAACTCCTCAAGAGCAATAGTCGCTTGAGTGAAATTTCTTACCTTAATCGACCGTTTGGCAGCTTCATAAAGCTCTTGTTCGGTAGACTCTTTTTTAGGCGTAGAACTACAACCTGAAAGATTTAGACAAAGAATTGATAGAACTAACAATAGAATTTTTAAACGCATAATTTTTTGTACAATATAAAATAGCTAATGTATATCGCCAGAGGTCGGCCATGTGAGGTTATAATAGCGGCTATTATTTCATAAATAGCTTTTGGCGTGTATGAAAAATTAGTATGGCTACTAGTTTCACACAAGCGCTAGAATCATTTGCACTTAAGGCAACATACTATGAGCCAATTTGTTGAGGCTGACTTCGTCGTTCCACTAGAATTATCTGACACTCGTGTTGATCACGTGATGACCGAATTGATGCCAGATTATTCCCGGTCTAGGCTGCAACAGTGGATCAAGCAAGGCAAAATCAAGATCAATGGTCAACAGCTAAAGCCTAAAGAAAAAGTCAAGGTTAACGACCTTATTGAAGTCAAAGCCGAACTTGAAAGTCAAGGTGAATGGCTCCCCGAAGAGATTCCACTAGACATTGTTTATCAAGACCAAGATATCCTGATCATAAATAAACCGAGCAATATGGTTGTTCATCCAGCCGCCGGAAATTACACAGGGACCTTAGTCAACGCACTACTGCACCATTTTCCGGGAATCGAGTCTGTTCCACGCGCAGGTATCGTACATAGACTAGACAAAGATACGACAGGGCTCATGGTTGTCGCGAAAACACTTAAAGCACATGCACATATCGTCGATCAACTACAATCCCGCAAGATGGGAAGGGAGTACGAAGCCATTGTTTCTGGAGTAATGACTGGTGGAGGAACAGTCACAGAGCCCATTGCGCGCAGCACCAAGAATAGAAAGAAAATGGCTGTCACCCCTTTTGGTAAACACGCCGTCACTCACTATCGCGTGCTTGAACGGTTTGCTGCGCACACATTGGTCAGAGTCAAACTCGAAACCGGTCGCACCCATCAAATACGCGTCCACATGACCCATATCAAAAAACCGCTAATCGGTGACACAGTCTATGGGGGCCGAATGAAATTGCCGCAAGCTGCTACTGAACAGTTTAAGGAAACCTTAAGATCATTTGAACGACAGGCCTTGCATGCGAAAAAGATCACATTAATTCACCCTAGCACCTTAGAAGAAATGAGTTGGGAATCAGAGCTCCCAGACGACATCAATCAACTAGTCAGTAGGCTTAGAGAAAATGATCAGCAACTGGATCAAACCTGACTGGCCTGCGCCCTCGTCCGTTCAGGCAATCGTAACAACTCGTGTTTTAACAAAAGCCGTTAATGTAAATGACGCGACTGGTTACGACCATTTCAATCTAGCGACTCATGTAGGAGATGTTGCCCAGAGCGTTTCGACGAATAGACAGATACTAGCCAAAGAGCTTAATCTAGATTCCCAAAGACTCTGCTGGTTAAACCAAGTTCACGGCACCACGGTAGTCGATGCTGGTTCTGTTCTTGAGTCTGTACCTGATGCAGATGGTAGTTATACTGAAGAACATAGTCTCGCTTGCATTGTAATGACAGCCGACTGCTTACCTGTATTTCTCTGTACAGAAGATGGTTCAAAAGTAGCTGCAATACACGCAGGGTGGAGAGGTTTACACAAAGGTATACTTACTGAAGCCGTAAGTAAGTTCTCACAAACTCAACAAATTTTTGCTTGGCTAGGCCCCGCCATTGGCTCCAATAACTTTGAAGTCGGTGCAGATGTTCTCAACGCCTTTATCACATCTGACGAACGAAATGAGCATGCTTTCGAACCTTCGTCTAAACCAAATAAATGGATCGCAAACATATACCAACTGGCACGCCATCAACTGGAAACCTCCGGCGTTACCGATATTTACGGTGGAGACTTCTGCACTTATTCTGACTCGCAGCGCTTTTACTCGTATCGTAGAGATGGAGCTCAATCTGGAAGAATGGCATCGTTGATTTATAAAACTAAGTAAAAACACCGAATTAACTCAACGTTGTCTACATTGAACCTTTAGAGATAATCATATGATCAATTTACTCAAGTCCATTTATATTTCTAGCTACACAACACTTCTCGTTGTTGCCAGTGTTCACTCGATAATAAAACTATCCAATACAGGGTTAAATTCTATTTGGCCTGGTCTTCTCGTCGCGCTACTACCCTCTTTATTTTTTTTCGTTAGGCTGTTTGCATCGCCTATTCCCCGAACCTCAGCAAACCTGAATAGTATGCTGGCACTCGCCATCTGCGGATCTATTTTTTCACTAATTATGGCGAGTACACCAGATGAACGCTTTTTCAGTTATCTATATGGTGTTTCACTCTCTATCGGTGGCGGGGCCTTATACATCTATTGGTATTCTCGCCTTGGACGGGGTCGAAACAAGGTACTAGAAACTGGGCAACCACTTCCTATGTTCGAGTTAAAGTCATCTCAAGGCTCAATGTGGAATTCGGCACAGCTGAAAAACCACCCTGCACTGTTATTATTTTTTCGGGGAAATTGGTGCCCCCTATGTATGGCACAGATCAAAGAAGTCGCAGGCCATTACCAAGAACTCGAAACAATGGGCGTCAAGGTTTATTTAGTAAGCCCACAACCTGAAAAAAACACGCAATCGCTTGCAAAAAAATTCAAGGTTAACTACAACTTCATGATTGATGAAAATAACAAAGCAGCCAAAATACTTGGCATAGCGTCACAACATGGCACCCCAAAAGGCTTAGAAGCCCTAGGATACGACTCCGACACAGTGCTACCAACAGCAATATTAACCAACGCCAAGGGCACCATTATTTTTACAGATCAAACAGATAATTATCGCATACGCCCTGAGCCGGAAACATTTATTAAAATATTTGCGCAACACGGCATGAACACAAATTAATAAGCGAGAGGCGACGTCATTAAACAAGCATTAGTTCAAGCACGATCCACTATATGATTGTCACAGGCGAATAATAAGCCTTCACGCAAATGCCGAACGATTTCTAAGGGTTTAAAAATTAACTCTTTTGGTACATGTGGTCGTATATCATGAGGGTCACGCCAACTGCCAGAATTCAAAATTAACTCATACCCACTATTATGTTGTATTCGCTTTTCACTAATAAATCGCCACTCTGACATAATTTACCTACCCAAATATAATTCCTCGCAACCTTATCTAGCAATTGCGCTATATAAGTTGCCCGGCAAAACGCCAACTTAAAGAAAGGTCAGTCTAACTATTTGTCTGTTTTAGCTTAAAACAACTCACACGTTTGCGAGCAGTAGCACACCCTTGCAACTTCTTATTCTATTAGGCTCTAGGGGCAGCTACCTGAACTATGTTCTCAATGAAAAGAATACGTAATTCAAAAAGCGCACACAACACCGCTTCGGTTCGTAATTCGTCATTATTTAAGAATATACCCAGCATTTGAACGATTTAGTCACTATTCTGAGCAAACAATATTTGCATAAGGAGGGAAAAAGAGCCGCTAGCGCGGCTCAAAATTAATTCTACGCCGCTTTCCTCTTTCGATCTTTTCGGCTTTTCTTCATTGAGTACACTTTACTTTCTTTCAAGGCATATTGCTCAATTCCGGCAATATGTGTTTTACCAAAATACTGTTTCCAATCTATGTCAGAAGGGTCGACATTAAACTCACTATTGACGTTTTCTCCTAGCTCATTCGCCAGCGCCAACAACTTATCGTTCTTAAACCGATAGTTTGGGAAGCCATAAAAAGAAAATACTGTGGATAATTGTAGTGCAGTACTCACATTCTTATGAAAGCTCGTTTTCTCAGCATCAAACCCAAATAACGATTTAAATCGCTGTGATGCATTCAATGACACATCAAGCGCTTTCACAACAGATGAAAAAATAGTCTTGGAAACCAAATGAAAAGAATCTGCGGGTTTTTTACCCTTTAACAACTTGGGGTATTTTTTATAATTTTCTTGTGTTTCTTCAATCAAATACTCGACAAGCTCTCTGGTAACAGGCTGGTCAGAACCACGACTACAACTTTGATAAATATTGAGCTGACCAGGAGACGTAAACACTTTTGTCATCGCTAATATCACACCATTGGCAACCAGATCTGCAGGAACAATGTCGATTACACCATTTGGGTCGCTCGGAAAGTAAGAGATTTTTCCTCGCGCATAAGCAAAAATTACTGCATCAGCAACCTTCACACCTTCGATCCAACCTGGAACAGGCTCGCTAACCGTACTTTCTATCACTGCGGGCCGAAGAATAGACAAGGACCTACCCTTAAGCTTTTCTATTAGAAGTTGCTCACCCATCCACTTAGTGAATGTATATGTGTCATTCCAGCCATAATTATTTGACTGCTCGATACCGAATTCTACCAAATTATTTTTGAGGGACTCTTCATCAAGGTTATTACTTTTTATTTTAGAGATGGCTTGCTGAAGTTTTTCAATTACTCCCGCAACAATATAGTTTCCATCGTCATCTTGCGGAAAGTCCTTCCCTATAGGGGCCATAACTTCTTCATGTATTTCGCCCTTGTTAAAGCCGTGTACGAAACAAGTCGATACTTGAACAACAGGAATGTTTCCACCTAGATTCGACAGAGCAACAATATTTTCAAGACAGAGTGTATTTATCTTGAGGGCCTTATCTAGCTCTTCTCTAAAATTCACACTTGCCGCAGAATTCACGATGATATCGATTTTTTTCGATAGTGACGAAAACTCAGCCTGGTTCAATCCAAAATTTTCTTCGGTCAATTCACCCGTCACGACATGTATTTTCTCGTCGCAAAATAATTCAAATGCTTCAAGATCTTCTGACTTCAATCGATTGAACACTGACGATGTTGCTATTTCTGCATTAAAACGTTCTTTGCCAGTTTTGTATTTTGAATTGCCACGAACCAATAGGTGAATACTCGCAACGCCCGATATCGAGCGAATTATCTTTTCCAGTAAAACTTTTCCTAGAAAGCCAGTACAGCCTGTAATGAAGACTCTTTTGCCTTCCAAGTTCTCATTAACTATTGTCCTTTTTGTATTATTCATCGCTTACCTGCATATAATATTTAGAGTTGATATTTCTTTGATGGAGCACTTAGGCCGACTAGTTAACACACATCAAAATTCACGCGGGGATAATAGGGTTAATCCTCGTTGCCAGAAAGTGATATTTTATTAATATTGATGCTAATGCCCTCCAAACGCATTTCTTGTTCTAATTACGTTTTCAAGTACGGCAGTAAACCTAAACTATTTTATATAGCGGACTGAAAATAATTCACCAAATCTCGCTCTATTGCAACAGATATTTTTGATTTTATTATCTCGACTATCAACCTCAGGAAAATCTGTTACCCGAAACATGAATTAGGTACTATATATCGGAAAACATGACCGGCAAAAACAAACGATATAACAGCCAAATAAGGTGTAGGTGTAGGTGTGTCAATGAGCGTTTTTTCATTATATGGCTGGGAAGTGTCTCCCTACACGGCGAAAGTCCGTGCCTATTTACAATATAAGAAGATCCCATTTAAGGTCGTTGTTCCGCATATATTAACGTTAAAGCGCATTATCGAACCTAAAGTCGGCAAGGTAATCATGCCGGTGATCATTGGCCCCGAGGGCGAAATCCTTCAGGATTCCACAGTTATTATTGATGCCCTTGAAGAAAAGTTTTCAAGTAATTGCATCAAACCCCATACGGCTAAACAACGTTTTGTTTCACAAGTAATGGAGCTATGCGGCGATGAATGGCTACCTATGGCGGCGTTGCATTTCAGGTGGAATTATCCAGGAAATCAAGATTTCATTCTAAGCGAATTTGGAAAAAGTGCTTTGCCTTACTTCCCAAGTATCTTGCAGCGGAAAGTTGCATCAACATTTGCGGGAAAGATGAAATCATACCTTCCTGCAATGGGCGTCACTGGCAAAATGGAAAATGCTCTAGAAACCAATACACACAAAATTCTGAACCTGTTGAATCGACACTTTGAGCACCATCCATACTTACTCGGTACAAAACCATGTGTCGGCGATTTCTCAATGTTTGGCCCCATCTATGCCCATCTACATAGAGACCCCAGCCCTGTCAATCTGGTGTCTAATTATCCCAACACCTTGGGCTGGCTGAACAGGCTTAACCAATGCACAACAATTCAAGAAGGCGAGTTCCTAAATAACGATCATGTCCCAGACACACTCCTGGATCTTATATCACTAATTATCGAACAACAGTTTCCCTTGATCAACGATAGCATCAAGGCAATATCTAATTGGACAGCCGAAAATAAATACAAGACAACATTACCTCGAAAAATTGGAACCACAGCTTTACAGATAGAGGACCATCGCTCCGAACGTTTGAACCTTACGTACCCCTATTGGATGTTCCAGAAGATATCTGATGACTATTTGAGCTTGTCAGAAAAAGAAAGAAATAACGTTAAGAGAATGGTGAGTGAGTCATCCAAAACGGCATCATCACACATGGGGCTACTCGACAGAAAGTTAGCACATCGGGTTGAACTTAAGCGCTGCCGACTCCACCTTATCTAAGAGAAGTAGCGCAAAGAAATCAAATTTCAGACATAAAAAAACCGACTTCACAGTCGGTAAAATGGCATTTAAAGCCGAAAAATTAAAATCGAGATTATACCCGCACGCGACGGGCCGCACCTAGACCTACTAGCCCGAGAAATATAAGCGCCAAGCTACCCGGCTCTGGCACATCAGTACCTTTTATACTCACGTTATTTGAGAACGTGAGTTGATAGTCACCTGCGTTGTTGTCAGTAGGTGAATTAAATGAGTCACTTAGTATTTCATTTACGCTAAGGTGGAATGCACCAATGATAAATAGATAATCACCTGAGTTCATATAGGTAGATAAATAAGAATCCAAGCTACTAGCTGAACCGTCAGCCCCTAGTCCGCCGTCATCATCGTGAAATAGAAAATCGTCAGCAGTCAAAAGTCCATCGTCGGTCGCGATTCTAAACATAGAATCTGACAAGCCATGACCCGATACACCACCCGTAAAACCATTAGCCAAAACATCAAAGGTCGTAACACCCGAAGAAGTCACAGAAAACGAAAGTGAATCAATATCGAATGCATCTACTGTCCCTGTAACCACTCCCGCGTTTACACCTACTGAAGAGAGTAAACATATACCAGCTAGCGCAGTCTTCAATTTAGTTAACATATTTTCCCTACCTTTAATAATATTCTTATGCTTTTACCTAACAGTTAAACAATAAAGGTTAGGTCGCGTTAATGACCCTACATAAGCATAAAGTGCGCCCAATAATATTTATTATAGATAAAACAGCTATTTAACGATTTTTTTATAGGTTTTTTAAAATCATAAAATCAAGAAGTGTAAAATTTTCTGATACTCACCAGATAAAACCAAAACCATCAATATCTCTGATACGATGCGAAATTACTGACTCACAGCACTCGTACTCGCAAAAACAGGGAATACCACCCACAAAAAGAACGTATTTAAGTACATGTCATTTTTTACACAAGACGTGTCAAAACTTAATGAAACATGCCAAAAGAGTCGTATTGAGTGGCTAACAAGATATTTAGGTGTACCAATTTAGAGAATGCAGCAGATATCAAGAGAAAGAAATAAATTGAAACTAGAAGAAATTTTCAGAGGGGCAACGAAGCCCCTCTAAATATGGACGGTGCCAATCAGCTAACAATATCTAGCAGTTCAATATCGAATATTAGCGCCTGAAACGGGCCAATGTCGCCACCTGCACCCGCTTCGCCATATGCGAGGTTATAAGGTATGTAAAGCTTCCACTTGGAGCCTACTTTCATTTGCTGCAATGCTTCCGTCCAGCCCGCAATTACACCACCTACCGGAAATTCCGCTGGCTCACCTCGATCGTATGAACTATCAAACTGAGTACCGTCTATCAGCGTCCCTCTGTAATGTGTTTTGACAACGTTTTGCGCAGTCGGCACGTCACCATCTCCGGCTGTAATTACTTCATATTGCAAGCCAGACTCAAGTACCGTTACTTCATCACGCTTTGCATTTTCAGCAAGAAAGGCCTCACCTTCACCAGCAAACTCTTTCGCTTGCTCAGCTTTGTCAGACTCTACCTGAGCCTGAATCACTTGAAATGCAGCGTTTATCTCCTCACCAGGAATCGAAGGAGCTTGCCCAGCAAAGGCATCATTAATACCTGCTATAGCCGCTTCCAAAGACACGCCTTTGAAAACTGAAGTCAATTGCTGACCCATTTGTAAACCAATGCCATAAGAGGCTTTTTCTTCGTTTGTTGATAAATCAAGATCTGACATAATTACTCTCACTGTGTTTAATCATGACGAACTTGATTGGGGCTTTTCAGAATATTTAAAGGCCTATAAACACAATACCGTCAGAAACAGACCTAATATCGACCAGAAACCCTTGAGCAAAGTGGATAACTTTATTATCCTGAAAAAACCTGACTAATAGTCACAATAAAAAGAAAGGCCAGTATGATGATCTATAAGAGTATTTCTGAGCTATCTGCACAACTCAAGAGCAATCAAGTTAGCGCTATCGATCTTACCAAACAGCACCTGAACCAAATCGATAATCTAAACGATAAACTCAACGCTATAGTCATTGACACTCGTGATGCCGCTATCTCAGATGCGAAACGCTTAGACAAGCACCTATCTGACGACAAGCCCCTAGGCCGCCTCCACGGAATTCCAATTACAATAAAAGAATCTTTCGACGTAACTGGCCTAAAGACAACAGTCAACTTCCCTTTGGCTAAAAATAATGTCGCCAAGAAAAATTCAATACTAGTAGATAGGTTAAAGTCTGAAGGTGCCATTATCCTGGGCAAGACAAATGTACCGCTCATGCTCTCAGACGCACAAACCTTTGGACCTTTATACCCAACTTGCAATAATCCCTATGACGTCACTCGAAGCCCGGGAGGAAGCACAGGTGGCGGAGCAGCCGCACTCGCTTCAGGCATGAGTAATCTGGAAATTGGGAGTGACATAGGCGGATCAATCAGAAACCCAGCGCATTTCTGTGGCTTGTTTGGTTTAAAGCCTACTGAGAATAATCACCCACAAGATGGCCACGTCCCCCCAATGCCAAATAAAGACCTAGGCTATCAATTATTAGCATCAACCGGCCCACTAGCTCGAACTGTTGACGACTTAAAGCTTGCTTATGAAGTCTGCTATAAGCCTCGATGGGATTATTTACAATATCTGCCGGTCAACACGCCAACTCCAACTCACGAATCATTAAAAGGCTATCGAATTGGCTGGTTTGACCAACTCGATTCGTTCTCCTGTGATCAAGCCACGAAAGATGCAATGCAGCGCTTTCTGCGAGACATAGAACAGCAGGGAGCTATCGTTGAAAAGATATCCCTACCACGGGAATGGTGCGTCAACATATATCGATCTTGGGCAACGTTATACGGTTTGGTCGCAGGGCAAGATATGAATTGGTTTATGCGACAACTACTTAAACTCAAGTTTCGCAAAGATATTAAAGGCTCGTTATTACAAGTCAACAAGGCGCTGAACCAAGGTTTGAATTTAGACTTCATGGCTTACACACGAGCATTACGTGTGCGACAAGAATGTATCGCTGAATTTTCAGAGAATTTTAATCATTACGATTTTATATTTAGCCCTACAGCATGTGGCCCTGCAATTAAACACAACCACAATCACGACCCAATTCTAGTCGATGACCAAATGATTCACTATACCGATTATTGTTTTTCGTTCGTAATCCCGTGTAATGCTATGGGGAATCCCTCATTAGTCATCCCCATTCAAGCAGCCAAGCACAAACTACCTATTGGCCTTCAGTGTATTAGTCGACATTATTCTGAACCCCAACTATTTCACTTTGCAAAATTATTAGAGAACGCAGGATATAAGTTCAGACAACCTGAGCTAAGCTGACACAGCCTTAGACAAAGGAACTCTCGCATTTTAGAGGATCGAGAAGAACTAATCAGCAAGATATTTTAACGCGAACGCATCGTATCTTTTTCGGTTCACACCCATATCGGAATAGCCGACACGACTTGCAGAACGAAAATGTACCTCTTTTGCTTTTTCATCAATATATATCTCAACGTCATCTTTGTAACGCATTAAAGACGTTGTAAAGATTGCGTGAAGATATGCGCCTTCTTTCTTATGTACTTTTGCCCCAGGCATTGCTTCGAGAATCGCCACAATCCGAGACATTTCTTCATTTAGGTTTCCACTATAAATGAGAGGGAATACTTTTTTCGACTTAACCGCAGTCTGTGTCGAAACACTATTCGGCCGACTACTAAGGGGCTGAAATTTACCTTCAGTAACACCTAATTCTGGAACAGAAACATTCTTAAAAAACATAAAACCACCCACTAAAATAACGATAAGGACAATCCAACGAAGCATCATTTGACCCATACAGTAAATTGAATATCGTAAATTATATTGTGCGCAATGTAATTTTTCAAGAATTATTATATCTAGACATATATTCCCCGGGAGTTCCTCCAAACTGACATTTAAAGAACCTTAGAAACCCCGACTTAGATGCAAAACCAAGCTTTTTAGACGTTTCTTCCACACCTTTATTTTCTACGACAAGGTACATTTTCGCCAGTTCGCATCGAATATTATTGACGAGATTGAGAAAAGTAAGTCCGTCCTGCCTCAACCGGCGCTGAAGCACCCGTAGAGACATGCCCATTAATTCCGCAGCGTATTCTCCGTGAAGTGACTCAGGGTAATGCATTAACATAGTCGAAGTAACTAACTTCCTAAACTCTGTTTCACCTGAAAATTGCAATTCATTCTCTAGACATTTGCTCAAATAGACTTGATGCATGATAGGGTCGCTGGTAGAAATGGACTCCTCTAGATGATTCACATTAACTCTAAGTACACTAACGCCCTGCTCGAAGAACACCTTCTCTCCAAAGGTAGACCTGTAATCGTTGAAATATTCTGGTTTTGGGTAATCAAAGGTTGCGCTTAAGTCTAGTGTGTTTTTTTGCCCCATAGACCTAATCGAATTAACTAAATATGAGAAAGTTGACTCGGCACAAAATCGTCTTTGCGTGGCTGACACGTGTGACTTATAGGGATATATTAATGCAATTGAAAATACACCTTTTTCATTCGAAATAACCGGAAAAAAGCACGTACCCAGTTGCCGGTGGTATTTCTTAAGCAAATCGAATGCGATTACAATATTTTTCGAGGTAACAATCAATCGAGATAAATCACACAAAGCTGACGGAGATAGATATTGACCAAAGTGCAGGCCAATGCTTGAGTCTGTGTTTTTTTTGTATACCAATTTGAGCAGTTCACTATAAATGAATTCATTTAATCGATCTGCTTCGTACAAGCCATTAGCTATATTCACATCGATGCCATCGAGGTGCTTGTTTTTCACGAGCTCCAATACGAGCCTTGGGTAAACTTGGTCAAGCATAAGCCAATACTTTAAACCTAAATTATTTTCAGGTTTTAGTATACGCCGATTTAATCCTGAAAAAGTTTACCAACTTCACGAAAAAAGACAGTAACTAACGGCAAGGGTCTGACCAATCGCTTCTAGTAATACAACCCATTGAAGACCTCCCCTTCCACAAACATTACTATCCGTCTTGTTTTTATAGAAACACCACAATAAGCCCACCATTTTTGTGATAGGCGACTCATTTTTCTGCACTATTCAACATCATAACATGAACAATAGTCCTATTATTGCATTAACATAATCCCAATACCTGCCAAACACGCACACAATATGACAAAAAGTCATCTTTAGTCTGATTCCATTTATTACCGTTCATGTATTAAGTAACATCGCTGTAATGTTTACTTTTGATAGCAGTAAGCAATTGCATAAAAAAACAACTATAAGCAAAAATACAGAACATAAGACAAAATAGGACCTGTCGCAGTTCTGGCAATAACTAAAGGTGGCTTGATCATGCTAGATGATATCTATCCGCGACTATTTCTTGAAGTAGTACCCGACGACATCAAGAATAACAGTCCTTACATAAGATCTTTACTTAACAAACATAACAAAGGGTCAATTAGCTCTGTCTACGGGAAATTAATTAACGAGGTATATAAGTACGATCCCAACTCCAACATCGGTTTAGAGTTCGGTAAACATCTGTGGCCCGAATCCCTATGCGACTTGTGTAGAGTAATGATGACTGCTCAGAACATCGACTCTGTCTTTGAAGCGGTTGAAGACGTTCACCATACACACAAAGCAAGTTACTTCCCTTTCATGCGTCGAAGGCGAAATATCTACTCATTAGCACTTACGTTTCCTTTTAAGTCTCAAGTTTCGACCTGGCAAAGGCGCTTCTGTGTCGAAGCTATTTACTCTTTTTTAGTGAACTCGATGGAGGCCTTAGTAGTTGATAAATTTACACCCGTTCGAATTTGCTTCGATTTTCCTGAACCCAATTACACGACCCAATATTCAGAAGTGTTTGGCTGCAAGGTCCAGTTTGATGCCCCCCTTAATTTAATTGAGTTTGACGAACGATATCTATCACTTAGCTTATCGACAAAGAATCCTTTGCTTAATCAACTGTACAAGGACAAATGCATTGACGAGTGGCAAAATAACGAAAGGAGTTATGAGAATTTTGAACATACCGTTATCACTCGAATGATGAAACATCATCCAGAGGCATTTGACTGCGGTACACTTGCCAATGCCATGAACCTATCGGTGCGAGGACTACAAAAGAAGTTCACCAAGAATCAAACTTCATTTTCTCAATTGGCAAATAGAGCTCGAAAAGAGCTGACGAAAATCTACTTAATTCAAGAACAGCAAAGCATAGATTGGACGGCTGAAAAGTTGGGCTTCAAATCTCGTTCGGGGTTTTCTCGATTTTTTAAAGTAGAGTTTGATATAACCCCTACCGAATTCTTGAATTTGAGTAAAGCTGCGTAGATCAACAGTGAGTAAAAAAACAACTGAGAAGAGTTGGTTGCCAGCTCTTCTCAGTAAATCGAGATGTTTTTACTTGACCAATTTTCTATGGGTCAACACGAGTCTATCTAGATTAGACAGAGACGTTTCGCTCACAAAGACTTTGCTCTTCGGTTTTTTACCTGGAAAAAAACCGAGATGAACTTGAAGCTTATCTGCCGCAGCTAACTTGTCAAACCACTCGCCTTCTATGACACCAATTTTGTGTTCTGCAATTCGTGTAAACGGAATTAATGCGCCACTATCAATTCGAACGCCTAAATCACCCGCAGCAGTGGCAATGTCCGACGAACTATTTACGAGAATTTTATCTTCCATTAAAGTCAGCCAAATTTGAGACACATAACCTTCTTTTCCCATTTCCCAAGTTGGCGTACTGATCACCAATCCCTTAGTTAACGGTGTTTCTCCATTCTTCAACACCCAAATATCGTAATTAACAGGTAAGTCTTTTAGTCCAACTTTCAAAGGTTTTGCTGCACCTGAACGCTTCTTTGGCTTTTTCTTAGGAGCAGGTTTCGGCGGCTTAACAACCTTGGCTACAGCCTTTTTTACTTCAACAGTCTTGGCAGGAACAACTACTGGCTTGGCTTCCTCAGTTTTTTTGGCTATTTTTACTACTGCCTTCTTTTTAGCAACAGGTGCAGCATCTTTACTCCCAGGTTCCACAATAGGCGCAGCCAAAGTGGCCATTAATGCATCTGCGTTGGCTGAGGAAGCCTCTTGAGACGACGTTTCTTGAACGGCCTCTTGGGGTGATTCTTGCTGCTCTTCTGTTTGGTCTGCCGATACGCTTTGCACACCTGGCTCTACGCTCTCAAACCCATCCTTTTTGTCCACACTCGCGCAAGCTACCAAGCTACTTACCAAAACAGCGACTAAAGACCTGATCACCAATTGGTGATTAAAATTACTTGTGGTTATTTTCATTACATTCATGCTTTCTATCCTGAAACAAAGAATTTAACACCTCGAATATCCAATTCGACGCCGCCATTAGTTAGGCTTAAACGCCTGAAAAGTACTACAAATCAGAAGGGTATACATTAGTGTAGCCTGATTTACACAATTACCAGTGTTTGTAGAGCAGATTATCTAAAACATTGTTAAAAAGAATACAATAGAATGTATTTTTAGGTTTATTGGCTTTGTTTATCGAAGCTAAATTGATATTGACTTCATTAGACGAATTATTATGACGATACTCCCCTGCATTGAAATTGAAACCACGAAATCACCTTCTGCCTCCGTTATCTGGCTTCACGGATTAGGAGCAAATGGCCACGATTTTGCTCCAATCGTAGAAGAGTTGAATCTACCAACTAGCTTGCCAACGCGCTTTATTCTACCGCATGCAGGCGAAATTCCGATTACAATAAACAACGGCTACATCATGCCTGCGTGGTATGACATTCTAGAAATGGGTGAAAGTCGAAAAATAAATATTGAGCAATTACTTCACTCGGTTCAGAGTATACATACGCTGATAGACCGTGAACGCGAAAGAGGCATTGCCGCTAATCAGATCTTTGTCATTGGGTTTTCTCAAGGCGGTGCCGTAGCCTACCACGCAGCACTTACCTATCCAGAAAAACTAGCAGGCGTTATGGGCTTATCTACTTACTTTCCGACCGCGGACACGATAGATTGCCATGCATCTAATTTGAACATTCCCATCAAAATTTTTCATGGGTCACGAGACCCAATGGTAGTAGAATCGTTGGGCCGACAAGCCTATACCGACTTGCAAACTCTAGGCTATCAAGTCGACTATAAAAACTACCCAATTGAACATGAAGTTTGCCAAAAGGAAGTTTCAGATATATCGTTATTCCTTCAATATCACCTGAAGTCTAATCTTTGATGCAAAAGGACATTATTTGGGGCGTTGAACTGTCATGCTTCACCCTTAAGGTTCAAGCATGTTTTCAACACTACCGTCGCCCCTACCTTCGCCTGCCAGACCAAGGGTCTTACTGGCAAAATACTAAAACGCTTTTGGCTCTCGAACATGCCAAACACAACAAACTCGTCGGAAAGTTCCCCACTTTTGATCCAGACAAAGATGAGTACCCGGCGGTTCCTTTTCATTCTATCGATGGCAAACACTTTCAGTATGATTCATCATCAATTGCAGGCTGGCTTGATTCTCTTACACCTGAAACTAACGAGCACCTATACCCCGAAGATAAGCTAGAAAACTTCATCGCAAGTTTAATTGATGAGGCATTTGATGAATTCGGTTTATATTTAGTTCATCACATGAGATGGGTCGGCTCAGCTAAATCTAACCAAATGGGCAATCGTCTTGGTCGTGAATTCCGCCATGCCTTGCCTCCTGGAGGCCCATGGCTATTGTCAAAGAGTTTCCCAAAACGACAAGTCCGCCGCTGCCCTTACCTGTTTAGTGTGGCCCCCGTCAATTACCGTTCAGGGCTTAGCCGAGAGCTTAGCCCTCCTGCTTTAGAAGGTTTTCCTGAAACTCATACCTTGCTAAACGAAAGTTGGCGACAGTATTTAAAAGGAATGGAAGCGGTGCTAGCCGAGCAACCCTATCTCTTAGGGCATCGATTCACAATTGCCGACGCAAGCGCATATGGTCAACTGGGAATGAATTTAGTCGACCCTGAAACAGCACAGCTAATGAAAGAACTGGCACCTATCACCCATGATTGGTTAACACGAATATACGAAGGTAAACATCAAACAACCAAAGACCCATCTAACGAAAAGCTATATATCAGCGAAGCATTGGGCTCACTACTGAATACTATAATGAGCACCTTTTCTGCGTTGATGATCCAGAATCGTCAGGCATATGAGAGTGCGAAAGCGAATCAAGTTTCGGTTTTCAACGAAGCCGCATTTGATAAACGAAAGGCACTGTACGATGGGAAATTAAGAGGCTACCCTTTTAGAAGTGTCGTCAAGACCTTTCAAGTCAAGGTCTGGGAGGAGCTTTGCCAAAAATGGAAAAGCTTGTCAGAGAACGAACAGTCCGAGCTGGCAAAGTTAGTTCAGTTGTGCGAAATGTTCGACATTTAGGCGCTCAACACCAAATACCCTATGATAATCACCGACACCCCTTGCAATAAGAACGTTATACCTGCACCAACCCTTCTAGCAGTAAAGTTCGAATTAAGCATACCATGAGCATGTAAAATACGAGATACAGAAAATGCCATCACTAGTATTGAAAGCCACATAGCATTGAGGCCAAGCAGTGCCATCGCCAATATGGCCATGCCGTAGAGAACCGAGTGCTCGACTCCATTTGCATGCGCTCTTATGGCCTTCATTAGGGGACGACAATCTCCATCACCATTCGATACCTTATGTTTAATTCTCAGCCTAGAAATATTCATTCCGAGCAAAAGAAGAATCAAGGTATTGATCGCGACATAGATTGCAAACCACTCAAAATTAATAGATACCGTCATTGCCTATACTCCAAATAATGTCAAAGATGATGCCATATGCTGTCACGAATCCTACCACCTTAGCCACAGTACAATTAGGACAGATAATTTCATCTATTATTCAAATGCAACACTAACCTAATCCAGCAACATACCTGATAAACAAAGGCAGCCAATTGTCAGTTCGAATAACGCGCCTGATATATTCTTAAGACTCATACTCCCAAAAAACAGCGTCACAAAACGCACTATGCCGGCAAAGCTCCATGCTATTCCAAGCATCATGAAAAGTAGTTGATACTGATAAAACAACGCACAGACACCCAAACCAACAAAAAAGCCGCCATAAGTCGCTCTGATTTCAGAAAGCCCCTCCTTGCCTATTGCTCTCACGCTGACAAATCGCTGAATAACCGCGGGGGAAACCAGTGCTATCACCCCTAAAACAAGCGTAATAATTGCACCACTATTCTGTAAATAAAATGATAACTGCATGCGTGCTGGTCCTTAAAGTAGTGCGATTATTTAAGATTATTCAGTAAAGCCGATAAGGTATTATTTCCTTTTTCTTGCACCAACTTTTTATCCTGTTGGTCCCCTCCCTCCCACTGCAAATCATCCTCTGGCAGCTCGTCAAGAAAACGACTTGGGATCGTCTCAATTTTTTCACCGTATTGTTTTCGACTCGCCGCATAGGTCAGAGCCAACGTTCGCTTAGCTCGAGTAATCCCGACGTACATAAGACGACGCTCTTCTTCTATATTGTCTTCTTCAATGCTATTTCGATGAGGTAATAATTCCTCTTCAAGCCCCATAATAAATACGTGAGGAAATTCCAATCCTTTCGACGCATGCAAAGTTAAAAGGTGTACTTTATCCTCATCATCATCTTCTTGTTGCTGCTCTAGCATATCTCTCAAGAGCAGTTTGGATACCGCCTCATCAATACCGATTTCGTCGGCGGTTCCTTTATCTTCTTCAAGCATTTTTTTCAATGACTCAACCAAATACCAAACATTTTCCATTCTGCGCTCGGCCTGTTTCGGCGTATTAGCGTTCTGGTAAAGCCACTGATCATATTCGATATCGGTAAACATTTGCTTGATCGTACTAACCGGGTCTTCTGTATAACAACGCTCGGTTGTTCGACTCAGCCAGTCACTAAAACGCTTAACCCGATCATATGCTTTGCCACTCAATACCTGTTCGAGCCCAATCTCATGAATAGATTGATTAAGACTAATACCTCGCTCAGTCGAGTAGTTGCCTAGTTTTTCAAGTGTAGATGGACCGATTTCGCGTCGGGGAACATTTACTACTCTCAAAAATGCAGCATCATCATCTGGGTTGGCGATCAACCTAAGATACGCCATCGCGTCTTTGATTTCGTTCTTGGCGAAAAACGATGTTCCACCCGACATACGATAGGGTACCTGGAATGCATTGAGCTTTATTTCTAACAATCGAGATTGGTGGTTGCCTCGATACAGCACGGCAAAATCCTTGAAAGGGATATCTTTTTTTAATTTTAGATCTAAAATTTCGGCGGCAATTTGCTCAGCTTCAGCGTCCTCATGACGACAGCGAATAACCCTTATGCGCTCCCCATCACTTAACTGGCTCCATAACTGTTTTTCAAACATGTGGGGGTTGTTGGCGATAACTTTATTTGCCGACCGCAATATTAAACTAGTTGATCGGTAATTTTGCTCTAGCTTGATCAGTTTCAAACTTGGAAAATCCACTTCTAGTTTCGCTAAGTTTTCAGGTCTCGCACCACGCCATGAATAAATAGATTGGTCATCATCGCCAACGACCGTCAGGGCCTCTCGCTCGCCTACCAAAAGTTTGACCAGTTCATATTGCGCAATATTAGTATCCTGATATTCGTCGACCAGCAAATAACGAATTTTGTTGCGCCATTTAGCCAACGCTTCGGGGTGCTCATGAAATACTTTTAGCGGCAGCAGAATCAAGTCATCAAAATCTAAGGCATTATAAGCCTTCAGGTACCGATTATAGACACCGTAAATATTAGCCAATACAAGCTCATCGGGTGTCTTGGCTTGCTGAACCGCCCGCTCCGGACTGAGCATAGCGTTCTTCCAATTGGAAATTTCCATTTGGAATTCGTTAATTCTGTCAGAATTATCATCACCCTCTTTCATCATTAGGTCGCGAATTAACGCTTTGGCATCTTCGCCATCAAAAATAGAAAATCCTGGTTTGTAGCCTAGCGCTTTGTGCTCACTACGAATGATATTGAGTCCGAGGTTATGAAAAGTCGACACAGTAATACCCCGAGCATCTGGCCCTGAGACAATTTGCTTCACCCTCTCTTTCATTTCTCGTGAGGCTTTATTGGTGAAAGTAACGGCTGCAATGTAACGACCTTTTACACCGCACTGATTGATCAAGTACGCAATTTTTCGGGTAATCACACTCGTCTTCCCACTACCCGCCCCAGCCAAAACCAATAAAGGCCCCGAAACATATTTAACGGCTTCTTTTTGTTTCGGATTTAATTTACTCAGGCCCACTACGTTCTCTCTGCTGACTTAGAATATTGAAAGGCGCCTATTCTAACACCGTGAGAATTTGGCGCGATAAGCACTTGGCGAAAGCGCTGTTTGTTTTTTGAATAGCCGGATAAATGAAGACATATCTTCGTATCCAACGTCATGAGTAATTCTCTCAACACTCAAATTGCCATGTTCGAGTAATTTTTTTGCCGCCTCGATGCGAATATTTTGTAAGTAGTTGATCGTACTTTCGCCCGTCGCCTGCTTGAATCGACGTTTAAATGTACGCTCTGTCATCGACACTTTAGTTGCCAGTAAACTAATGTTTATTGATTGATGATAGTGGTTGCCCAACCAGTCCTGAATTTTCTGGATAGAATGGTCATGATGATATTTTTTACTGACTATATTGCTATAAGCCGACTGACTGGTTCGCCTAAGATCAAAGACATGCGATTTTGCCGTTGCAACAGCCACATCATATCCGCAGTAGCGCTCTATCAAGAACAGCGCCATATCGAGCCAGGCAGTTCCCCCTCCCGAACAAAAAACCGAACCATCTGAGGTAATAAGTTGCGACGCTTTAAGGTTAACTTTGGGGTATCGCTGTTCAAACTGATCCACATAACCCCAATGGGTCGTCGCTTGCTTTCCATCTAATAAACCTGCTTCAGCCAGAAAAAAAGCACCAGTACAATTACTAGCGATATCCGCCCCCTGCTCGAAATGTTTCCTAAGCCAAGGCAAAACAGACTGATTGAGCAGCAGTGTTTTCTCAATATTGCCGGCAATAGTGGGAACCAATAGCAAATCTGTATGAGCGACCTCTTCAAGAGATTTGTGTGCTTGGATTTCAATGCCATTTGAACAACGAATCGGCTTTCCACCTTCGCTAGCAATAGTAACCTCGAAGTGTTTTTGAGAGGGATCACCTTGAATCCGGTTCCAGGTAATGCCTGCCATACTCAACACATCTGTAATACCCGTAATTGCTGAAGCGAATGCATATTCAAATCCCAATACAGTGACACGTTTCACGTAGAGTTCCTCTCAAGAATGACCCAATTCGCACAAAGTAGGTCAAATGCCATTTCAATTCAAGACAGTTTATTTACTTAGCTAGGGTTTAAATTCGTGAGGGTGTCGCTATTAAGGTCTTTCAGAGTGACAGCACCAAAGGCAAATATGAACAGTATCATCCAAAAGATTGCTAACGAACTTCAAGTTAAACCACAACAAGTTGAAGCCACAGTCGAATTAATTGACGACGGCGCAAGCGTCCCCTTTATTGCGCGCTACAGAAAGGAAGTAACAGGGTCTTTAGATGATACGCAACTTCGAAAGTTAGAAGAACGCTTAAACTATTTGCGAGAAATGGAGCAACGTCGCGACACGATAATTAATAGTATTAATGAACAGGGAAAGTTAAGCGAGTCACTCGAAAAACAATTAAATGACGCAGAAACCAAAAACGAGCTTGAAGATTTGTACCGGCCGTACAAACCTAAACGCCGCACCAAAGGTCAAATAGCAATCGAAGCTGGATTAGAGCCACTAGCAGAGGCCCTCTTCGCTACGCCAAGTCTTGACCCACAAAATGAAGCGCGTAAGTACATCAATACAGAGGCGAATATTGGTGATAGTAGTGCGGCCTTAGATGGCGCAAAATTTATTCTGATGGAACGTTTCAGCGAAGATGCCCAATTGCTTAGACAATTAAAAGATTTCATGTGGCGTAAAGGCGAAATTCAGAGTCTAGTAATTGAATCTGAAAAAGCGAAAGGTGAAAAGTTTCTCGACTACTTTGATTATCAAGAAGCTATTTCGAAGATTCCTTCACACAGAGCGCTGGCTCTGTTTAGAGGGCGCAACGAGGGCATATTAAATATCAACCTGCGAGCCCAAGACCATGATATTAGTAACAGAAGTATTCCACACCCTTGTGAGAGTAGAATAGCCACACATGTTGGTATTGAGGACCAGGCACGCCCTTCTGATGCCTGGCTGAAAGAAGTGGTTAAGTGGACTTGGCGCGTCAAACTCAGCACCCACATTGAAACAGAATTGCTAGGTATTCTAAGAGATCAATCTGAGAAAGTCGCGATTGACGTATTTTCAGACAATCTAAAAGACTTGCTTCTTGCCGCACCCGCTGGCGCTAAAGCAACACTGGGGCTCGACCCTGGACTCAGAACAGGCGTAAAAGTCGCCCTGATCGATGAAACCGGAAAACACTTAGCTCACGACACAATTTACCCTCATGCCCCCAGGAACAACTGGGATCAATCCATAGAAACGCTGGCCACATTGTGTAAAAAGCACAAAATAAGCTTACTCAGTATCGGCAATGGTACCGCCTCACGCGAGACAGAAAAGTTAGCGGCTGACTTAATGAAACGATACCCCGATTTAAAGCTCAACAGGGTGATGGTGAGTGAAGCAGGAGCATCAATTTATTCTGCTTCGGAGTTTGCCGCGCAGGAATTTCCTGACTTAGACGTGACCATTCGAGGCGCTGTTTCAATCGCACGCCGACTTCAAGACCCTTTGGCTGAGCTAGTCAAAATTGAACCGAAAGCGATCGGCGTCGGTCAATATCAGCATGATGTTAGCCAGATGCTGCTCAACCAGACCTTAGGCGCAACCATAGAAGACTGCGTAAATGCCGTTGGTGTCGACGTCAACACAGCTTCAGCCCCTTTACTAACTCGGGTTTCTGGGTTGAACGCAAGCATTGCGGCAAACATCGTCAGCTATAGAGACGAACATGGAAAATTTGCAGACCGCAAAAAGTTGAAACAGGTACCAAGATTGGGACCAAAAGCATTCGAACAGTGTGCGGGCTTTCTAAAAATTCTCGATGGAGAAAACCCTCTCGATGCGTCAGCCGTACACCCAGAGTCATACAAAACGGTAGAACAAATAGCAAAAAAGAGTCAGCTTTCTGTTGAACAACTCGTTGGAAATACTCACAAATTAAAGCAACTTTCTGCAAGAGACTTTGTCACAGAAGATAGCGGGTTAATTACCGTAAGTGATATTTTAAGCGAATTGGCTAAGCCGGGGCGAGACCCCAGACCCGAATTCAAATTTGCGGCTTTCAAAGAAGGCATCGAAAAAATTTCTGATTTAGCACCAGATATGGTTTTGGAAGGAACCGTCACCAATGTCACCCATTTTGGTGCATTTGTAGACATCGGCGTTCACCAAGATGGTTTGGTCCACATATCGGCACTGGCGGATAAATTCGTGAAAGACCCCCGAGAAGTCGTGAAGACGGGTGATATCGTTAAAGTAAAGGTTATGAACGCCGACGCAAAAAGAAAACGAATCGGGCTAAGCATGCGAATGGGTGATAGCGCAGCCGACCAGGCTAACGAAAATGCTGATAGACCTAAGAACAAACCGGCTCAATCGACCAGTAGACCTAACACCAGGGCGCCAAAGCCCGATTTAGGAAAAGGGAATATGGAAAATGCATTGGCAGCTGCATTCCAGAAAGCCAAGAGCAACTAACACTATTGGCAACAAGGCCTTACTTTTGAAATAGTGTTTTTAAGCCAGATCGAATATTTGGCACAAAAATAGAGATATACTCATCACTGTATATTTCATAACCAACACGAAAACAAACTGAGACTTTTGAATGACATCACCTACCAGTCAGCAGCTTACTAGACTCGAAAACCATGTAAATAAACATGGCTTACCTATTTCGAGAGGCCTCGAAAAAGAAGGGCTGCGCGCTGACGCTGATTTCAATATTTCTCAGCTGGGTCACCCTCAGGCACTTGGGCACCCTCTGACGCACCCTATGATTACCACCGATTATTCCGAGGCATTACTGGAACTCATTACACCCGTATTTGATTCAGGAAAAGAGCTGCTAAATAATCTCAAAGAGACGCATCAATACCTTTCTAACAATATCGAAGGTGAGGTGATGTGGGCTGGCAGTATGCCTTGCAAAATTGATGGCGAAGAGAGCATCCGAATCGCTCAGTATGGAGACTCTAATATAGGTAAGCTGAAATACGTATACCGGCAGGGCCTAGGTGTTCGCTATGGGCGAGTCATGCAAAGTATCGCTGGTTTGCATTATAATTTTTCCTTGAGTGATGAATTTTGGCAAGATTACAAACGCTCCTTTAAGTCGAAATCAAATCAATCATTGAAAGACTTCAAATCGGAACAATACTTCTGTTTGATACGAAATTTTAGACGTTATTCCTGGCTATTGATGTATTTGTTTGGCGCTTCGCCAGCCTTAGACCAAAGCTTCCTTGGACATGACAATCATGCATTAAAAGCCTTCGATCAAGAGGGTACTCTCTACATGCCCCACGCGACATCTCTAAGAATGGGGGACTTGGGGTACCACAACAACGCCCAATCTTCGTTGGCAATCTGCTTCAACACCCTCAGCAATTTCACCACGACACTCGGTCATGCGATTCACACGAGCTACCCCAAATACGAACATATTGGAATCAAGCGTGACGACGAGTTCGTTCAGCTTAATACTAATATTCTACAAATTGAGAATGAGTATTACAGCTCTATTCGACCCAAACGCACAACTGAGTCGGGCGAAACACCCAGGCATGCTCTTAATGAGCGTGGAGTCGAGTACATTGAAGTTCGTTGCCTAGACCTAAACCCCTTCCTTGAACTCGGAATATCCGAGAAACAAATCGATTTTTTGGATACGTTTTTAATTTATTGCCTGCTGAAAGACTCCCCTTTTATCCAAGAAGCTGAATGTAAATCTTTGGATCAGAATTTTAATTCTGTCGTCAACCATGGGCGCAAGCCAGGATTAATGCTAGAAAAAGGCAATACAGAAATAGCCCTAAGTGAATGGGCAAGCGAATTGCTCCAAGACATGAAGTCAGTCACCGAAGTATTGGGGCAAGATGCTAAAGACTCCCGATACCAAGATTCACTAAACGAACAAATACAAAAAGTCCAACAACCTGAATTAACACCTTCTGCTCAAGTTTTGGCTGCAATGAAGCAAGAATCACTTTCATGGCTTCAATTTGCAGGGCAGTTATCTTCCAAACATAAAACGACGCTCACTAAGCAGGAGTCTCACTCAAAACAGTCTTTCTATCAACGTACTGCAACGACTTCATTCTCAGAAGAAAAAGCTATCAATGAGGCTGACAATATATCGTTCGAGCAATATATGAAAGTCTATCAAAAAGACTAACACGACCAAGCTTGTTTATTTTTTGTGCAAGACTAGACAGCTATAAAAATTAAACTGAGAATCCAATCACTAAAATCATAGTTTTTTTTGTTGGGCATCTATCGCTGTGATAGTTTTGTTACAACTCGAAACGATATATTTGTAGTCAATTATTTCATTGTTACAAAATGTTTTATATTTGTTTGAGTAAACGAAAATATTGCACTACTTTGTATAAAACTAAAATATTTATTTCATGCTTGTAGGAAGGCACTTCAGTGAAAGTTACTGATGTTTTGTGAAATAAAAACAAAGCAATATTTATTTTGTAGATAGCACTGCTAAACCGCTTTGATAGCCGAACGAGACACTGCAAGGATGCATAAAGAAAGGTAGATTCTAACTGTACGTTAGGACTCGAGATCTTTTCTGGTCAGGTAAATAAACCGTCTCCGACCAGGCTTGCTAAAGTGCAAGGTAGCAAAATGAAAGGAGAGGCCCAATGGCCCAAAACTTTTCTTTATGCTGGGATATTGAAATGCTGAACAAAGCCTATCACCAAGGATATATGGCCGGCGTGATGGGTATGGACAACGGTCGTTGCCCATATGATGGTGAGGTCATTGAAGCTGCATGGGAAGCCGGATGGGAAGACGGTATTGAACAATGCGAACTCAAGAAACCGATAGGACAAATTGCGTCTTAATAGAACCTATTCATTATCGCTGAACAACAAAACTTGTAAATAACAGGTCGTCAATTTGGATCGACCCTGTTTCTTCTTCCAAGGCCTCGTTTACCACTTTGAGCGCTTCAACTCTTATTTCTTCTTGGCCTAAAGAACTAGACATTTTCTTTTCGGTCTGACGACTCAGCAGCATAACGATCTGATGCCTTACCAAAGCATCATGATTCATGACTTGTGTCACAGCCGAGTCGCTCGACGTTCTGATAGAAACATCAGCCTTTACGAATTTGAGCTTTTTCTTATTTGTCGACCCGAAATTTGCCACAAAAGAAGGTTTGAGGTCGTAGTATTTCGACACAGCCGGCGCAGCTGTTTCTTCTTCGTCCTCTTCCTCTGCACAAACAAAACCGCTCACCACGAAAGACAAAACTACTATAGACAAAAACTTGAAAGACATATTTTTTACGTTTCCTAATAGAGACCTGTGAACCACTAAATAGAGTATAGAATGGAAACAAGAGCCTGCAATAGAATATTTGACCTTTCAAAACTAGGTTCATTATAGAAGAAACACATTAATTGGCTTTAATCCTTAAGCTATTTACTCCTTCGACTGTCTGAGGAAAAATAAGCCATCGTTACGAGCAAAATAGAGAAGCACAATGTCCCTGCCTAATTCCAGATTCATATTTTTACTCATTTTCTTGGGCTGTACAGCTCTGCTGATGGGAGCAATATTTGTTGAACCGTTCAAGAGCATGGATCCATGCCCAATGTGTATGATGCAAAGGGCTATCTTCTGCGTCGTTGGCTCTTTCGCTCTTCTCGCATCAATACATGGACCTTCTCGAATGGGGCAAGGTATTTATGGCGTTATAGTCTCGGTATTTTCGCTCGCCGGCGCCGCGGTCGCGACTAGACAGCTGTGGCTTCAAAGTTTACCCGAAGACCAAGTGCCGGCCTGCGGCCCAGGTATAGACTATATGCTCGAGGTTTTCCCTATACTCGAAGTGATTGAAATGTCACTCAGAGGAACCGGCGATTGCGCCAAAGTCCAATGGACATTTTTGAATATTTCGATTCCTGGATGGAGTTTGTTCGCATTTGCCTGCTTCACTCTATTCGCATTGACTGTTTTATTTAGAAAACAAGCCAAATAACAGTTGCGAGTGCGCGTCTAATTGGTTAATTTTATAAGCGCTGGATTCATAATTAAGTCAGCATCGTAATTTAATATTCAATCTGTACATCTATAGTACAAAGCGTCTTCAAACAAAGTTGTTGAAAGGAAAGGGGTTAATCATGCTCGAGAATTGCAAGAATGCAGCAGAGCGATGGGGTGGCGTTAGCGACCTAATAGATAAATGGCTAAAAGAAAGACAAGCATTGATTGTTAGCTTATGTGATCTTTCTGTTAACCCAGGGAGTTCACAAGAAAATAAGGCAGAAAAATTTCAGTTATTTTGCCAAATTCTCGTTGACTATGTTTCGGTAGGACACTTTGAAGTGTATGAACAATTGATTGCCGAAGCTGCGGAATATGATGATGGCGGCGTAGATCTAGCCAGCAAAATCATTCCCAAAATTGAAACGTCTACCGAAATAGCGCTTACCTTTAATGACCGCTTTGACGATATTCATAAAGTAGATGACGGCATAGAAGGGCTGATTGAAGAACTTGAGGTGTTAGGTAAAACCTTAGAGGACCGCTTCGAGCTTGAAGATACTCTAATTGCTGCACTGCATAAAGTTCACAACCATTCGGCAGCATAGCCATCTGGCATTTGCACTAAGGGGCGGTTCATCGGCCCCTTCTAATTATTTTACTTTCCCATATCACACGCTGTTCCACACGCTATACTAATATCTTCTCATAAATTTAATATTTCAGGTTGAATTGTGAAACGTCTAAAATCCATTTTATTAATTAGCCTCTCTCTCATCATCGGCGCTTGCGCGGAAGGCCCTTCAAGCGAAAAGCAGTTAGCCGTTCAAGGTTTACTAAGCGGCGACATTACACCCAATGGAAGCATGGGCGTTATTGGATCGATTCACCATGGTGGCAGTTTTTGGAACTTAAAAAAGAAAGAACGGCTTTTTGACTGGAATCACAAAAAAGGTGCCTTAAGCGCGATTAGAGCGAGCGCAATATCGGGTGATGGCAAACGAGCTGTCACATGCGTTGAAGATAATATGGTCCTATGGAACACGAGCAACGGACAATATGAAAAATTCTGGCAGGCTGGCGCACGTATCGAGAGCATTACCCTTAACACTGATGGAAGTCGGGCACTAATGGGCTTAAAAGACGGTACAGTGAGTTTTTTCAACATGAATAGCGGAGCCAGTATTCATGACTTTAAGCATGCCGCATCAGTCCGCAGTATCGGGCTAAGCGAAGATGGTAAAGTTGGAATCAGCGGAAGTGACGATAAAACAGCAAAAATATGGGATTTACGCGAGGGAAAAGAACTCCGTGAGATTCAGTTAAAAAACCAAATTAAGACCGTATCGATATCACCGTCCGGAAAGTATGCCTTCACCACAGCTCAACGCGAAGATGCGGTAATATGGGATGTCAAAAAAGGCAAGAAGCTGGTTAAACTACAAAACCGGTATACAAACTACACAACATCTAGCTTTTCAAGCGACGATAAGCACTTGATACTAGGTACATTCCAGGGTGAAATTAAGCGCATCAGCGTCAAATCAGGTAAAGAAAGTCATCATTGGCAAGCCAAACCTAGAAAAGCGTTCGGCGGCGCATCGAGCAAAGCTATTGTGGCGTTGACTGAACATAAACGAAAAATATCAGCCCTCACCTCTGACGGCATGCTTCAAATCTTCAAACTTTAGAACCAGCACCAATGTGTGCATAAATTTCTCATGTAGAATGGTTAAAATTTTCAACAGAGTGATACATGTTCAAATCTATTTTTCTTGCAATTAGCATTTTGATATTTGTAGCAGCTTGTACGAGCGATGTAGAGTTCAAGGCGAAAGATATTGAAGGCGTACCTATAGCTGATCTTTCAAACACGTATTCCTATGTGAAAGACACGCCATATAACGAAGATATCGCAGCATGCATTCAACCAGTATTCGAAGTAGATCTATGCACCTTAGAAACACTCCCATTTATCGGCATGGATACAGATACACCTTCAGTATCAGACATCATGAGTCGCCTTGTAGTATCTCATGATTGGATGGGTGAACGCTTTGAAGCTGTTCTAGACGCACTTCCAACCGAAATGCTCCCATTGTTCAAAGCCGTGACTGCTGTCGTCATCGATGACGATATTCGCCCCGCGTATTACACCAGAGGAACCGGCGCGATTTATCTTGACCCTGCATATTTATGGCTTTCTACCGATGACAAACGTACGATTAACCTTAAGCCCGACTATCGCTCTAATTTCGGCAGCGAGTTAAGTTTCGAATTCGAGTTTTTGTATCTAAACGAAGATGGTGACAACGCATTCTCGTACGGCAATTTATTCGATGATTCTACACGAGAACTTGACGATATTATTCTGCTAGTGTCTCGACTACTTCTACATGAACTAGCTCACGCTAACGACATGATACTCCCTACTGACTATGCACAACTTGATTCGATTAACACCGCTTACTACGAATTATCACAACGTGAAGAGGTATGGCTTTCTACAAATTTGAAACAAGATATGCCGCTTACATCGTCAACAATGTTTCGCATAGCAAGTATTTTACATTTGGGCACAACGGCAGAAATTGAGGATATTCACCTCACAGCAAGCGAAGTCGCTGAAGCCTTTGACCCTGATGGTGCCACCCATACCTACTCTTATGCGTCTCAGTTTGAGGACCTAGCCATGTTATTTGAAATGAGTATGATGAAATACTTCTACAACATTGACTCAAGCAATTCCTTCTACGATTTAGACGAGAACACAGTTTGGTCAGCATTCAATAGAGTAGGCGCTAGTCAGGTAAAAGTACGCGCAGAGTATATTGCTAGCGAAATTTTGAATGAAACCGATCTAACCGTATTTTTTCAGAATTATCCTGATGTCGTGTACGAAAACTCGCCAACAAGCAGTTCTCTTCGGTCTTCGATAAACTCAAAAGGAAGCGCGAGCACAATACCCTACCTATAGATATACAGCGCTATTCAATCTAATGTCACCGTATTCGCCTTATTGATCTCAGTATATTCAGCGCCTTGAGGAACAAAAACATCTTCGGCGACTTCTGGATCATTTTTACCAAATTTTCGAACCATAAAGCCATTTACATTCGCCCCCATAACCAATAAACACGGCGTCAGCAACAAGGTCAGTAAGGTCGCAAAAGTGAGTCCACCAGCAATCGCCGTCGACAATTGTATCCACCATTGAGTAGACGGTGCACCAAACGTAACTGAGCGGTTTAGCAAATCAATGTTCATCGCTAATACCATCGGAATCAAACCCAAAATGGTAGTGCCCGCCGTCAATAGTACTGGTCTTAACCTTAGCTCTCCGGTGGTTGCCGCAGCGTCATAGGGCGAATAACCTTCTTTGATATAAAAGTTATAGGTATCGATCAGAACAATATTATTATTCACAACGATACCCGCAAGCGCGATAATACCTAGACCAACCATGACAATACCGAATGGTTGTGCCGTGACCATCAGACCAATTAATACGCCTGCTGTTGAAAATACGATTGCGCTCAGCACTAGAAAACTCTGATAGAAGCTATTGAACTGAGTAACCAAAATTAGCAACATCATGAATAAGGCCAGCAAAAATGCCGAACCTAAGAAAGCAGCCGTTTCTTTCTGGTCCTGCTCTTCGCCTTTTACATTGAGACGAACATCTGGTTGCAATACAACGTTCTTCATAGAAGCCTGCAAGGCCTCTAATCGCTCCGTAGGTAACTGCCCCTCTACCACGTCCGCCTGAATGGTAATCACTCGCTTACCATCGACTCGCTTAATGGTGCCCGTTTTTTGTCCCGGCTCCATCGAAACAAAATTACTAAGCGGAACCAAACCCTTCGAAGTCTGAATACTAAAGCGCTCGAATTGGTCTAGTAGTCTGTCTTTTTTCGGAAAGCGGATATTAATGTCTATTTCTTCATCCGCATCATCTGGCCTAAAGTCTGCCACTCTAAAGCCATTTGTAACCATTTTAACGGCACTTCCGATCAACGCCACATCTGCACCATATCTCGCCGACGCTTCTCTATCGACGATCATTCTCCATTCAATACCGGGCAAAGGACGGTTATCTTCGACATCTTTGAACCCGCCAAGGTCATCCATTCCCGCCCTGATTTTATCGACAGCGTCATTAGTATGTTCAGAACTGAATGAACTAATTTCTAGTTGAATGGGTTTTCCACCTGAAGGGCCACTTTCCGCTTTTCTGAACTCGAGCTGTATACCGGGTAAGTTCTGCGTTTTCGACTTCATTTCAGCTAGAATTTCAGTGGCTGAGCGTCTCTTCTGCCAATGAACAAACTGGAACTGAATAGAACCTACGACATCCTCAGCAACATTACTTTCAGCCTGATTGAATGATCGCGCATAGACTGATTCAAGTTCAGGCATACCAATAAAACGCTGCTCGACCGACAATAGTAATGCGTCTTTTTCAAAGATTGATAAGTCTCCTCTAGCATGCACAAGCACTTTGCCGGATTCGGGTTCACCCTCAGGAAAAAATTCAAGCCCTTTGCCCAATTGACTATATGCAACATATGTCAAAATGATAAAGCTCATCGCAAAAAACAATGTTTTGACAGGGTGCCTCAATAGAGTCCTAAGCAGTTTCGAATAAGCCGCCATCGGCTTTGAACGAGCTCGCCCAGAAGTGCTACGATGTCGACTTCCACCCACCCAAGAGCCTAAAACCGGTAGAAAAACTAACGCCACAGCTAAGGACGCAATTAAACAGATCATAACGGTGATAGGTAAGAATTTCATAAATTCTCCTACCACGCCAGGCCATGAAATCAGCGGCAAAAATACGGCTAACGTCGTCGCAGTAGACGCGATAATAGGCCATGCCATTCTCTTCGAAGCTTGAGAGAAAGCTCGCTCGGCACTCATTCCGCTATCTTGATTTCGCGAGGCCAACTCTGTGACAACAATAGCGCCATCAACCAACATGCCGACCACCAGAATAAGGCTAAATAACACCACCATGTTAAGGGTAAATCCCATCAGGTTGATAACTAAGATTCCCGTTAAAAAAGAAGCCGGTATAGCAATGCCAACCAAAAAAGAAGACCGTAACCCTAGCGCGCCAATAATAACAATCATAACCATTACAATTGCACTAGATACGTTGTTCTGAAGGTCTTGCAACATATCAACAATCTGGCTCGATTTATCAAGAATATAAGTGTGCTCAAGCGTCTTCGGCCAAAATGGCTTTTTCTGTTCGACGATTTCTTTAACCTGATCGATCACCTCAATAATATTGGCGCCGACCCGTTTCTTTACCTCTAAAGACAACGCCACTTCGCCATTTACTCTGGCAAACCCACTAGGGTCCTTGAATGTTCTTCTTACGGTCGCAATATCTCTAAAACTAACAACGGTTTCACCCACCACCTTGACCGGCAGCGCCATGATGTCGTCTAAATCCTCAATCACGCCTGGAACTTTAAGCACTTGTCGACCAAACCCGCCATCGATCGCGCCTGCTGCAATTAGTTGATTGTTTCGCGTAACAATATTCAACACACTTTCAAATTCGATGTTATAGGTTTCGAGAATCAGAGGGTCGACGATCACCTCCAAGACTTCTTCTCGATCTCCACCAATATCGACCTCTAAGATACCCGGCAGCGCTTCGATGTCATCTCTTAGATCACGCGCGATTCTAATCAGATGCCGTTCAGGCACCGGTCCCGCTAGACTCATACTCAACACTGGAAAAAGTGCCACGTTAACTTCATGCACTTCTGGTTCGTCACTATCGGCTGGCAACTGAGCTTTCGCTCTATCTACATTTTCTCGTACATCTTGAAGCGCTCTTTCGCTATCAAAACCCGCATCAAACTCAAGCGTTACAGAACCATGCCCCTGAGAGGCTGTCGCACTCATCTCTTTCAAGCCTTCTATCGACTTTAGCTCCTTTTCGAGAGGGCGAACCAGTAAACGCTCCGCATCGTCTGGAGAAATTCCTTCGTGGGAAACTGAAACATAAATTATCGGAATCGCAACATCTGGCTCCGATTCTTTAGGAATAGATTGATACGCCAAAATGCCAGAAATTAGTAGAAAGGCTAAGACCAATAGACTTGCTCGGCGCTTGGATATCGCCCAGTCGATTAAATTATTTTGAGTGTCTAACATCGATAAACCTCTGCTACTTCACAGGAGCAGCTTTCGCTTGCTCCGAATCAGCAGAAATTTCGCTGCCAAGCGTGTCCACTTCGTCTCCATCCGAAACAAAGCCTTGCCCTACGGTGACAAGAGAAATTGTCTCAGGCAACCCACTAAGCCATAAGCCATCATCATCACTTCGAATAATGCTCACTTGGTTTGCTTGAACTTTGTTTTGCTCTGTCACACTCTTTACAAGAAGGTTGCCGTCACTGTCTAGATCGAGCAACGAAGGGGATACCTTGTGAGCCTGTAGCTGCCCTAGTTTTACGATCACCCTGGCGCTTTGTCCAAAATGCTTCACTTTGTTGTCATCATTTGAGGCTAATGCTTCAACCCTGAAAGTACGTGTGCTTGTATTGGCTGATCTAGAAATGTAGTTAACGCTACCACGAATCGTTGTGCCGTCTAACAAAAGAGCTTCAACCTCTTGGCCAATGTTTACTTTAGATATATGTTGCTGAGGAACGTCCGCACTGATTTTTATCTTGCTATCATCGACCAAGACAGCAATAGGGTCGCCTGAAGACACGAAGTCGCCTATTTCGACTAACAATTCATCCAACACGCTCTCAAAGGGTGCTGAAATAGACGTTTTTCGTATTTCTATCTCGATTTGTTTAACATCAGCTATGGCAGACGTTAGCTCTGTTTCATTTTGCTGTTGCTGCAGGGCAGATAATAGTTTTTTACGCTGTAACTTTTTGCCAGATTCCTTGTTCACTTTGCTCAGCGCCAATACTGCTTTAGCTTTTTCAAGACGGGCCGCCCGATCATTTAAATCTAGAGAAACAATCACCTTGTTTCTCGGCAAGCTATCACCTTTTTCGGCTCCCAGGCGAATAACACTGCCACTTACCTCTGCTTTTAGTTCAAGCTCCCTGGCGGCTACTATCTGACCTTTTAGCTGAAGAATGTCATCAATCTGATGAGATTGACTAGGCGCCACTGTTACCTTGAACTTTGGCCGGTTAAGGCTGTTGCTTTGAGATTTTTCAGACTCAAGTTCTGAAGATGAGTTGGCATGTAACCCCGACCCTGACAGAACCCAAACGACGACAGCAATGGTCAGTAGTATTGAAATAGTTAACGAGCGTGGCATTCTTACCCTCAACGACTAAATTTAAAGGCGCCAGAGTAACTTAATTTCTCTTACTTTTCTGTGACTATCAGTCATAATTTAATATATTTTACATTCGAAATGCCCACAACGCCGCACCAACGAATAATTCCAGACACTTGTACTGTTTTTTGGAAAAGTGTATTTAAGACACAAAAAAGCCCGACCAATGAGTCAGGCTTTGCAATAGAGAAAGAAGACTACCTTCTAATTATTTTTTCTTTTCAACCTCAAGCAACTCTACTTCAAACAACAACGTCTCGTTCGGCCCAATAGAGCGATTACCATTTCGACCATACGCTAGATCAGAAGGGATATATAATTGCCATTTTGAACCTGTAGGCATCAACTGAAGCGCTTCAGTCCAGCCAGAAATAACTCCGTTTACAGGAAAGCTAACCGGCTCACCTCGTTCTACAGAACTATCAAATACAGTGCCATTTATTAATGAGCCAGTATAGTGAACCTTAACCACATCTGCAGGGCCAGGTTGAGGGCCTTTTCCTTCGGTTAGAATTTTATACTGAAGACCGCTCTCTAGCGTGACCACTCCTTCTTTTTCTTTATTCTCTGCTAGAAAATCAAGGCCCACTTTCTTGTTCGCGTCACCCGCTTGCTGAACCTTCTCCATCTGCTCTTGCTGCAAATTACGCTGGTAGTCAGACAATATCTTACCGCTCTGCTCATCAGTCAACAGCTGCTTCTTACCTTCAAAAGCATCAGTTACGCCTTGAATAAAAACGTTAATATCCAGGTCAGTAGTATCTTGAACCATGCGTTTACCCAAGATCATTCCCAGGCTATAACTCACCTTTTGCTCTTCGGTTTCGAGTGATTTAAGAGGTTCCGCCGCCATGGTCAACGTGGTAGTACCCGCTATTAATACGGCTAGAATTGTTTTTTTCATTCTCATATTCCTGAAGACTGTTTTCTAAAAAGACAGTCACGTTACTCGTTTTTTGTACAAATCACCATGCTTGCAACATTAGCACTTGTTAATACACAATTTTTTAGTGGTGATGCCCCCCAACCCCATGCGCATGCCCATGTGAAATTTCGTCTTCAGTTGCCTCTCTAACACTTTGAACTTCAATATCAAAGGTTAGTGTTTGACCTGCTAAGGGATGATTTGTATCAACATCGACATTGAACTTTCCCGCTTTAATTACTACAACCTGTTTCGCGCCGTCTTCAGTGTTGATCGACACCAACGCACCAGGCTTCAATTTGGCGTTTTGTTTTTTGTCTCCGACCAAATGCTTCAAAGGCACTCTTTGCGTAGCCTCTTCATTTCTAAGGCCGTAACCGTACTCAGGCTTAACTGTCACAGAAAACACATCCTCTATGTTTTTACCTACCATTCCTTTTTCTAAGCCTCGAACGATATTCCCATAGCCATGAAGATAGGCGACAGGATCTCCACCATGCGAATTCTCAATTTCAACGCCTTCTTGATTTTGTAGTCGATAGTGGAAAGTCACTACTTTATTTTTTGAAATTTGCATACATTTTCTCAATTTTTCACTGAAATGTGGATGGATAGTAAATTTGTCACGTATTATCTTGTCTCCTGGCCTAGCTGTCTATGCAAAAATGTTGCTAGATAACAACGCAGAGGCGAGCTACATCAATTTTCACCACTGGCAGTTTTTATGCGTTTAATAGTTCAATTTATCATTTCAGTTACTTTCGTATTGTCTTCACTAGGCTGCAATTCTTCTGAGCCTAGAAACAACGACCCTGAACAAGCTTCGCGCCCAGCACACCATACAAAGGACGGTTTTAGGAATTTATATACCGAACGAATAGGAAAAGGCCCATTTGCCTTTCTGAAAATGAAATTCTTCGGCGATGAGCCCTTTGCGGATCAAGAATCGCAGTCCCATACCATCCCCATCGCCAAGCCGTTATTTTCTAAACTCGAACAACCGGGAGAGCAAGCTCAGATTACGTGGTTAGGCCACTCCAGTTTTCTAATTCAGTACCACGGAATAAATATTCTGACGGACCCTATTCTTAGCACGCGCGCGTCTCCGGTTAGTTTTGCCGGCCCGAAACGTTTGGTCGATATGCCAATAGCCTACGAAAACCTGCCCGATATTGACTACGTTATTATTTCGCACAATCACTACGACCACCTTGATAAACGCACCATTAGCATGCTCGGAAACCAGCCCTATTATTTGGTGCCATTAAAACTGAAGGACTGGTTTATCAATGAAGGTATCGAGAATAATAGAGTGCAAGAATTTGATTGGTGGGATCAGCAGTCGTTTATGCAGTTTAGCGTCACCGCAACGCCATCTCAGCACTGGTCTGCTAGAGGTTTTTTTGATCGATATGATAGTTTGTGGGCAGCATGGCACATCGAAATTGGTGATTTCAGTTTTTGGTTCGGCGGCGATACTGGCTACAATGATATTCAATTTAAAGAAATTGGCGATAAATTTGGCGCCATAGACCTGGCACTTATTCCTATTGGGGCCTATGCACCAAGATGGTTTATGAAACAACAACATGTCGACCCTGACGAAGCGATACAGATTCACAAAGATATTCGCGCTAAAAAGAGCATTGGTATGCATTGGGGCACCTTTCAACTGACAGCCGAATCTATACGCGAGCCGGTCGAAAGGCTTGAAGCTGCTGTTAAAGCAGGTACGATCGCTGAAGATGAATTCATTACATTAGCGATTGGCGAAACTCTATTCTTCGATCCACCTACGGACTAAAAAGCAGTAATCGCATGAAAAAGACTTTGAACAACAGTATGAAATTAGCTATGTCTGCTCTTGGATGGCTTTGTGTCGCTTTAGGGGTCATCGGAATTTTTTTACCCTTGCTACCCACCACACCGTTTATCCTACTAGCAGCCTGGCTATTTTCGCGCTCTTCCAATAAGTTTCACCATTGGATTCAAAATCATAAGAGGCTTGGCCCTATCATCACCATGTGGGAAAGCGGCGACGGCCTAGATCGCGCTGTCCGCAATAGGGTCATTCTTGTTCTATGGTCAGGTATGTTTATTTCTATGTGGATCGTTGGAAAAATCTGGGCAATAGCGATGCTCACTGTTATCGGTGTAGCAGTAAGCACCTACCTTCTACGACTTCCGGTCAAAGACTTTTAAGAGACTCGTTAGCGTTTTTCTAATTCCTTTATCACTCTATTCGCAGATTCGGCAACCTGCTTGGGTGCAGTTCCGCCCAAATGATCTCGAGCATTCACCGAGCCTTCTAACGTGAGAACATCAAATACATCGGCACTTATTTCAGCGCTAAACTTCTGAAGCTCTTCTAGTGTCATTTCTGAAAGGTCTTTTTGTTGCTCAACGCCATACGCGACAGCTTTCCCAACAATTTCATGTGCATCTCGAAATGCAACGCCATTTACCACGAGATAATCAGCCAAGTCTGTCGCGGTTGAAAAACCGCGTCTGGCAGCTTCACGCATGTTCTCTGCTTTTACCTGTATAGCCGGGACCATATCAGCATATGCTTTTAGACAACCTTTTAACGTATCCAAAACATCAAACAAAGGCTCTTTGTCTTCTTGATTGTCTTTGTTGTATGCCAGTGGTTGACCTTTCATTAGCATTAATAACGACACTAAATGCCCTGTAACACGCCCTGATTTTCCGCGAACTAATTCAGGTACATCAGGGTTTTTCTTTTGAGGCATGATGGAAGATCCTGTGCAGAATGCATCAGGTATATCAATAAAGTTAAATTGTGCGCTTGCCCATAAAACCAGTTCCTCAGAAAAGCGAGATAAATGCATCATGATTAAGCTACCAGCCGCAGTAAATTCGATAGCAAAATCTCTATCGCTGACTGAATCTAATGAATTATTAGATGGGCGTGAAAAGCCTAATAACTCAGCTGTCATGTGCCGGTCAATGGGGTAGCTAGTGCCTGCTAAAGCGGCAGAACCCAAAGGCATTACATTAATACGTTTACAGCAATCTTGCAGGCGTTCTTTGTCACGACAAAGCATTTCGTACCAAGCCATTAAATGATGACCGAAGGTGACTGGTTGAGCC
>ENA-OSET01000309-OSET01000309.1-sediment-metagenome-genome-assembly--contig:-NODE-309-length-55510-cov-5.876049_pt1 | contig 55510 bp, 57 predicted proteins | sample MGYA00237882_ERZ534229 | MGnify/ENA primary metagenome ERZ534229 (study PRJEB26408, sample SAMN06266212) | sediment metagenome | isolation source: Hudson Canyon methane seep mesocosm | place: USA:Hudson...
ATGTGGTACAACAGCCATAGACTTCATTCGTATTTGGATTACCAAAGCCCTAATGACTTTGAAAGACAAAACAATGAATTACAAAAAGTAGCTTAACTGGGGTGGTCGTTTTAGGTTGACCACGTCACACTGCCATTTTGTAATAACTAGAATAGGGCGCTTATAAAGATTAAAATATTGTGCATAACTTGACGTTAAAACAGTCCTTTAATTTAGGTTGTCACTGAATGTTTATTTGGTAGCAGTCGTCATAGTAGAACCGATTTCGATTAACACATAAGGTATCTGTAAAATATGAGCAGTCTTTTCGACACACTTTTAGCCAGTGGAAGTACAGTTAAGTTATTAGCCACAGTAGTATTTTGTTTTATCTCTTTAACATTGCTCAATCGATACCTTAAAAAGTATTGGTCAAACCGAAAATTTTTATTCCAATTTCTAATGCTCGTTTTAACTATCATCGCAATTGTAGCCATTATTATTGTGTTGCCATTAAGTGATGCATTACGAGGCCAACTACTCTCATTATTTGGCATATTACTCAGTGCCTCGATTGCCTTTGCTTCAACTACCTTTATCGGCAACATCATGGCCGGAGTCATGTTAAGGGTGATTAAGAATATAAAACTTGGAGATTATATTACCGTAGACAACATCACCGGCCGGGCAACTGAAATGAACTTATTACATATGGAAGTGCAAACGGAACAAAGCGATCTGGTCACCATACCAAATATCCATATGGTGACATATCCGGTAAAAGTCGTACGTAATACCGGCACTATTGTGGCCATCGAGATATCGCTAGGCTACGACATCCCACGTCAGCAAATAAGCAAACAATTGATCCTAGCTTCTGAAGATGCAGGATTGGCAGAAGGATTTGTGCAAATAAAAAACCTCGGTGACTTTTCAGTGACCTATCGTATTGCAGGGCATTTAAAGGATACTTCGAATTTATTGTCTGTTCGATCCAAGTTATATAACGCAGTACTAGATCGTTTACACGCTGATAATATAGAAATAGTTTCACCTAGTTTTATGAATACTCGCGCAATTAAAGAACAGCCTATCATTCCAAAGCAACAAATTGATGAGGAAGAAAGCGAAGATAATAGTTTGGAAAAGATGGCCTTTGAGAAAGCAGATTTGGCTTCATCAATTACCAGTATTCAGACTGCTATCGATGAGTTATCGGCCAAATTAGAATCAGGTAAGGGCAGCTTAGGTGATAATGAACGAGGATCCATCGAAGCGGAATTAATAGTGCTCAATGCTCAACTTAATGATGAACAAGAACGATTAAAAAATGAAGGAACTAAGCTTAAATAGGTTTTAAATGTTCCTGTTACAACACTTTCAAGCCTTGCTCTACAAGATTAATCTAATGTTTTCTTAAACCGAAAAGAGGCAAGTAGAATTCCTGCGAAAGTGAATGCACTAAGCCAATACACGTCGGGCAGCATATCGGTAAAACACACGTCCCTTAAAATAACGCCTCGAACCAAACGCATAAAATGTGTGGCGGGTAGGGCTTCGGCAATATACTGCGCGATTTCTGGCATGCCTTCATAAGGGAACATAAAACCTGATAGTAGAATTGACGGCAGCAACACAAATATCGTCATTTGCATGGATTGTAATTGATTGGTCGCTATGGTGGATATAACCAGTCCCAAGGCCAAACTTGCCGCTATAAAAAGTAATGTGATACAAAACAAAGCCCATAAGCCACCATTAATAGGCACGTTAAATACTAAATACCCCAATCCTAAAATGATGGCGACCTGCAATAGTCCAATAAAGATGTAAGGGATAATTTTTCCTAACATAAGCTCTATCGAACGAATTGGCGTGGTGATTAACATTTCCATATTACCGTGTTCACGTTCGCGCACGATTGCGGCGGAAGTAAACATAATCATCGTCATGGTTAAGATTATCCCAACTAAACCTGGCACTATATTGACTGCCGATCGTTGTTCTGGATTGTAAAATAGAGTGACTTCGAAAGTTGGGGTAGAGCGGTTAGCTGGTTTACTTAATAACTCAGCTAGTGGCATGTTTCTTAATCCCTTAATCGCTCCAGCAACCATAGTATCTGAACCATCAACTAACCATTGGGCAATAGGACGACCCGTTTGTTCATCGCTTGAGTCGGGTAAGGCAAAACCTAGACTGGCGTGGCGAACAACTCGCTGGCTTAAATCCTGTGGAATAATTAAAATAGCTCGTATTTGTGCTTGTTCAAGGGCCTCTTGAGCGCTTTTAATATCATCGAAGTGATGACTAAAAGTGACTACTTGGGTGGCCGCAACGGTTTGCACTAACACTCTACTCAGTGCACTTTGACTGTGATCAACCACTGCTACTGGTATGTGCCGTACATTGGTATTGATTGCATATCCAAACAACACTAATTGCACTAACGGGATCATAATGACCATAGCAAAAGTCATTTTATCGCGCTTTAATTGCATGAGTTCTTTAAAACAAATCGCCTGAATCCGATATAAACTGGTTATCATTGGCGTCTACTGCCAGTGCAAGTAATAAACACATCTTCTAGACTAGGACGGACAATACTTATTTTATTCGTCACGATCTCAGTGTGATGTTGTAAAAAGTCGATAGGGTTAGTTACTGAGCTCTTTATCAATACTCTTAATCTCGCACCTAACTGGGCAGCCGTAACAACCTCTGGCAGTTGTATGAGTTGTTGTTTTAAGTGGCGTAAGCCCTCAGCTTCTATTTCAACCACATGGGCCGCAATGTTATTCATTAGTTGTTCTGGAGAGCCATCTGCGCGTTTTATGCCGTCTTCTAAAATCGCTAATTTATGGCAGCGCTCTGCTTCATCCATATAATGAGTTGAAACAAGAATGCTGGTGCCTTGCTGACACAGGTCGAATAATTGTTCCCAAAAATCTCGGCGATTTTCAGGATCAACTGCTGAAGTGGGTTCATCTAAAAATAATAACTCTGGTTTATGTAACGTTGCAGCTGCTAAGGCTAATCGCTGGCGTTGACCGCCACTCATGCTACCCGCTAATTGCTGTTGTTTTTGGTTAAGACCGTAAGTGGACAGTAACTCATTGATACGTTTATTTTGAGTTGCACCAAAAATACCGTAAATTTTAGCGATAAATTGAAGGTTTTCTTTTACTGTTAAATCATCATATAGAGAAAACTTTTGGGTCATGTAACCCATTTTTAAACGCAGTTTCTCAGCGTCTTGTGGAAGTGTTAGACCAAGCACTCGTATTTCACCTGATGTAGGTTTCAATAAACCAGTTAACATCCGAATTGCAGTGGTTTTGCCACAACCATTTGGGCCTAAGAATCCATAAATTCGGTTTTTATCAATATTTAGATCAAGCTTATCTATCGCTTTTAAATCACCAAAGTTTCGGCTTAATTGTTTGGCTTGAATAATCAAGTCAGGTGCAGAATCCCTGTTCAAGGCAGTTCAACTTGCACGGCTACACCATTCGGCAAATTTGCATAGCTGTCGGGTAATTGTACTTCAGCCAAATACATTAACCGTGCTCGTTCTTCTTGATTAAGGGCATAATATGGCGTGAAAGCCGGCTCAGTAGAAATCCAGCGAACCTTACCAGTAATTGTTTCTGTTATTCCATCCACATGAATTAATAACGTATCACCTGCAATGATTTTTACTCGGTATGGTTCTGGCACATAAATACGTGCATAAGGTGTGTCACCCGCTAAAACAATGGCAACAGGGCTGCCTAGAGTGACCCTTTCACCTAAATTCCAAGGAAGATTGTCGAGCAGACCGTTACGCGTAGCGGTAATAGTTAAGTCATTAAGCTTTTTATTTTCGCTAGCCAGCGCAGCTTGCATAACGGCTACGTTGGCTTCTGCTATTAACAAGTCTTCAGGGCGAGTGCCGTTAGTGAGTATCAGTAATTCTTCTTCTGCTGCATGTGCAGCAGCACGTTTGGAATCTTTAGAGGCTATAGTTTGATCAAGGTTTGATTGACTGACTAACCCTTGAGCCACCAAGTTTTTAGCTCGTTGATAATTTGCTTCGCTCTCGGTTAAAGCTGCTTTAGCTCCTTCTAATTTGGCGCTGGCGGCGGCCACTTCTTCTGGTCGAGCGCCGTTACGGTATTTGGCCAAGTTAGCTTGTGCCTCAGCTAAATGTGCAGCGGCTTTTGCTGTTAAAGCTGATTGTTGGCGACTATCCAGTTGCACCAATACATCGCCTACACTGACACGTTTTCCTCGTGAAACTGGCAAAGCAATGACCACTTCGTTGGCAGTCGCTGTATGCGCTATTCGGTCGCGCTCTAGTGTGCCTAACGCTAGATTAGGCGTGTTGTCTACGCAGCTTTGCATAGAAACGAGGGACATTAATATGACAAAAAGAGTTTTATTCTGGCTAAAGTCTGGCAAGTTTTTCATGACACGTTATCCAATTTATTTGTCAAAAGGTCAGTTTATAGGTTTTTTATCAAGCAACGCTTCGTAACCTGCGATCAAGTCAAACAGCTCTTCATCGATATCCGTTTGACGCATATGCCGAAAACTTTGGTTTAGGTTATCTAATAATTCCTCTATATTTTTCTCTGCCCTGAGCATTGCTTCTAAACGACTAGCATTTTCGCTGGCTAACGACTCTGCACATGCTTGGTAAATTGATACAAACAGATACTCCCTAATTAACGCTTTAAACGTGGTTTCTTTGGCATTGATTAGTTCAGGTAAACTACTAGAAGGCCAATTAGCCATCATTAGTCTATCTTTCCAGTGTTGATCAAATGGAAGCAACTGGTGGAAAGTTGGAGCATAAGTCGATTTAGACGTTGGCCGATTGTGAAAAACAAAAATCTGCCCAATATCATTATTCTGACGCTGCCATTCAATCTCTAATATTAGTTCACCCACAAGATTGGATATTGTGTCTAAACTTCTAGGAAGTCGATAGCTCTTGCCCTGATTCAAATCTATTTTAGATAATAAAGGTTGAATACGTTCACCCGCAGTCCAAACAAGCTTTTGCTTAGGATGACTTTTCATTGTGTTGAATAAAAACTCGGCCAACAAATGATTAAATTGCCCCACTAGACCTTGGTCAGAGCCGAATACAATCAGACCAATGTTCTTCTGATTGGGACTGACATAGTTTGCATAACCATTGTCTGAGTTACTTTGATGAAAACAAACATTTAGTCCTAACTTAACCGTTTGATAATATTCTGCGAGGGAACTGACCGCGTTTTCGTATTGGCTGATATTAACTGCTGCCATCGCTTTCATTGTGCGCACTACCGATTGTAAATCACTGGCGCTGTTTATCTTGTGTTGTAACTTGGCCAGTGAATTACTCATGTTTTATGCGTACTTTTATTTGGCTTGTCGAATTCGGCTTGAGTTAACTTTCTATCTACCTCACTGTTTCTATCCTCGGCACAAACCTGTTTTATAAAAGGGGCTAAGGTTTGTTCAGCGATACTGAATACCTTTTGTCGCTCATCCTCAGTGATGTTCTGAGCATTCTCTAGGCAGGTTAATAAGATTTCAGGCATATTTCTGGTTGCCGCTCTCAAGCTCTCTTGCGCCTTTGGCATATCACTCAGTGGCACGGCATCAAATAAACGCTGACTAAGCACTAACAACAGGGTTATTTGTTCAGCTACCGTAAACGGAGCTGATTCTGATTGACTGAAATACGCTCTAATATGCCGCCCATGCTCAATTGTACTGAGGGTGTTGTCATCTAGGCGCGCGCCAAATCGGGCAAAGTTTTCTAGTTCTTCAAATTGTGCATAGGCAAGTTTCAGATTACTTGCCACCTTTCTATAGCCGTCTCTTTGAGCCTTACCTCCTACTCGTGAAACTGACTTGCCAACGTCTACAGCTGGCAATACCCCCAAATCAAATAAAGTGGGCGACAAATATATTTGTCCATCGGTAATCGAGATCAAGTTGGTTGGAATGTAAGCTGACATATTCTGACCTTCTGTCTCGATAATAGGTAATGCAGTTAATGAACCTCCACCATTTTCGGAATTCAAATGAGTAGAACGTTCAAGTAATCTAGAGTGAAGATAAAAAATATCACCAGGAAAGGCCTCTCTGCCAGGTGGTCGCCGCAGTAACAATGACAGTTCTCGATAAGATCGTGCATGTTGAGTCAAGTCGTCATACACGATCAATACATCTTCACCCCCTTGCATAAAATATTCGGCTACGCTCGTAGCGGCATAAGGCGCTATGTAATCAAGACCTGGCGGATCATTACCTTCGGTGACGATAACAACGGTGTAAGCCAGTGCTTGGTTTGTTTTTAGCACTGCTAAGGTTTTAGCAACAGAGGAGGCTTTTTGTCCAATCGCGCAATAAACACATAATACATTTTTGCCTTTTTGATTCAGGATGGTATCAATGGCAATGGCTGTTTTACCTGTTTGTCTGTCTCCTAAGATCAGTTCTCGTTGTCCTCGTCCAATAGGCAGAAGCGCATCAATAACCTTAATTCCGGTTTGTAATGGTTCAGTTACAGGCGAGCGCTTGATAATCGCAGGGGCAGGGCGTTCAATTGGTAATCTCTTGGTTAAGGCTGGAGGTTGAATACCATCAAGCGGTCGACCAAGGGGGTCAATAACTCGGCCAAGCAACTCAGGCCCAACAGCTATGTCCATCACTCGACCAGTGCGTTTAACCTCATCACCTACATTTAATCGCCAAGCCTCACCCAACAGCACTACGCCTATCTCATGTTCATCAAGATTAAATGCAATACCATAAAGATCATTACCAAAATCTAACAGTTCATCAAAACCCACATTAGGTAGCCCGCTGACTAATGCTATGCCAGTAGATACGCTGGTAACGGTACCCACTTCTTGTGCATTCAATGCCGGCTCAATTTTTAACCGCCCTTGTTTTAAACAATCATAGAGGCTGCTTAACGTTGCTTTTATGTCATTCGATTGTTGGTCTGTCATGCTGAATTTTTTACGTTGTGGCTTTGGGTGTTTAATTGTGCCGTTCTGTTATGAATTGATTCACGCTGTTTAATTAGTAGTTGGCTTATAAATGTTTGTAATACATTTAGGTAATCTTCTGTGCTCCAGGCAATTTTCCAACCATTTGAACGAATTTCGATGCCACTTATCAACGTTGTTTTAACTTCTAGTTTTAGGTGAAAGTGGGAATTAGATTTAGCTGATGATACTTGTTGCAATATGCCATCAACTTTATCAATTTGGGTTTGTGTTAATTCAAACGCACTGTATATAAGCAATTCAGTATTGCCTGCATCAAGTGCTTTGTTAAAATTGTGTTTTTCATCTAGAGTCATGTTCTGTAGACGCTTACAAAAACATTCAAACATATTTTGTTCCAGCTCTACACTGGCTAGGTCAGCGAGTACTTTACGTGCCACGTCATATACTTCTTGTAAGGTTTTTAAGGCAATATCTTGTTGGTAATGTTCGAGCTCTCTCTCCAATGCTTGAAGACGACTCTTACTTATCTGATCTGCATTAATATGAGCCTTTGCAATAATCTGTTCACTTTCACTGAGTGCAGTATTTTTCGCTTTTGTAAATAATTCGTCGCGTTTAGCATCAAACTCATTGTTCTTTTTTTCTAGCATTTTACGTTGTAATTGCGCATCTAATTTTATCGCATCAGCTTGGTTTATAACTTTTGCAGTCTGTGTTTCCCTGTCATCAATTGCTTTCAATATAGGGCCATACAGATAGCGTTTTAACAACCACACCAATAACAGGAAGTTAAGTGTTTGTGCACCAACTGTGAACCAATCTATTGTCATGTGTTAGTTACCACTTTGTGTAATGAAGTAATTCCAAAATGGATTGCTAAATAACAAGATCATAGTCACCACAAAACAATAAATTGCGGTAGATTCAATCATGGCTAATCCTACAAATAATGTGCGCGTTATGGTGGCTGATGCATCGGGTTGTTGCGCCAACGCAGTTAAAGCGTTAGCCACAGCTCTACCTTCAGCAAATGCTGGCCCAATAGCACCAAAACCAATGGTGATACCCGCTGTAATGATTGATACAACGGCGATAATAGTCAGACTGTCCATATTTAATTTTCCTCTGATGGTTTAATTACTGGGGTGTTTTTATGTAACTGAGATTGAGTTTTGTTAGCACTTGTAGCTGCGGCGATGTAAACACTGGCCAGAATAAAAAATATGTAGGCTTGTACCATGCCAGTTAATAAGCCAAGTGCTGTCATAACAACGGGGAAAACAAAGGGAGCTATAAGTAACATTATTCCGATTATCATAGTGCCACTCATAATATTTCCGAACAGTCTTACCGCTAATGCAAAAGTGCGGGATATTTCACCAATAATGTTAAACGGCAACATAATAAAACTAGGTTTAGTGTAAGACGCCAGATAGTCCTTCAATCCTCGCTGTTTAATGCCGTAATAAGGTACAGCAACAAACACACATAATGCTAAAGACAAGGTAGTAGAAAGTGAGCCAGTGGGTGGCTCGTAACCAGGAAAAATAGTCAGTAAATTAGCCAGTGCAACAAATAGAAATAATGTGCCTAGAAACCCTAGGTATTGTCTAGGGTGGATTAGGCCCACAGCACTAATTTGTTGTTCAATAGCCAGTACAATAGTTTCTAAAGCGTTTTGCAACCGAGTACGTTTATTATTGCGGGTTAATGCTCGTTCAAGCACTTTGGCACTGATAAAAAACATCAGCATTACACCCCAGGTAAATACGATTGTTGCGTTGATTTTAATAAAACCCATTTGCCAATAGATAATTTCATCCGGACTAAGCTGCATCTTTGATACTCGCTTTAGTTGCGTCGTCTTTTCGGATCAGATCAAGCAATAATTTTGTAATGGGCCTGGCAAGAATAAAGCCTAAAAGGCTAGAAACCAGCGATTGCCAATTACCATCTGCAATCAAGTAGAAGCCAAATATACAAATGCCCATGCGGATGAAGAAACCTCCTACAAACCAAAGAGCGGGGCGTTTTGAAGTGAGTCCTCTGTAGACAACCCACCACAAACTTAAAAAGAATACACACCCTAGGGTAAATCCAAACATCAGGCTGATACTCAATTCTAAAGGTGAACTAAGCATTTCTGTTAAGGCATTAATCACTATTTTTACCTCCGTCTTGTTCGTTATCGTCATGCATCGCTTTATCCTCTTTACTTATCCAACTCCATGCTGTGAAACAGCCTATTGTCAGACCCGCGACAATCAGTGCCAGTGTCCACGAATGTTGCACTTTGTAATGTTTATCTAGCCATATGCCTAGGGTGGCACCCAATATAGTCGGTAACGCAATTGACCAGCCAACCAACCCCATCATGCCTAATCCAAACCAAACGTTTGAAGTAGAATGTTGCTGTGCTTTTAGTTTCTGCTTGGTTTTGCTGTCGATTTTTTCGGCTAAAATTAATCCCGATTTAGCATTGGCTTCCGCATCCGTTATTTGACTGTTAGGATTCTTTTTCATTTTGACGCGGTTGAAAAATCAGTTAAACGCTGTAAAAAGTTACTTTCCAACTTCTCCAAAGCAAAACGTATTTCTTGCTGTTGCTCATCCAGAAAGAGGAATTCGTTTTTTACCGCTTCATGTAATTGACTAAGCCCAATGCCTTTTATTGCTTGTCGAACAGAAACTAATACGTCTTGGCCTTTTTTCACAAAGATGCCTTGATCGACGGCGATATACTGGTCATTTCCCGTTCCTGTTGTGTAAGTGAGTATTCCTGGTTCCAAAGCTGCTGAACAGTCCCGTCTGTTTGGTAAAATACCGAACGCTCCTTCAGGAGTTTCTAGAATGATCCGCATAACATTGTCATGTTGGGCAAAAACTTTATCCGGTAGCAGTATTTTTAGCATCATTCACAAGACTCCAGCATTTGCTTGGGGGTGTTCTGAACTTTGTTTAACTTCGTTGATTGAACCAATCATGTATAAAGACTGCTCTGGATAATCGTTAAATTCACCGTTTAAGATACGTTCACACCCATCTAAGGATTGCGCTAAGCTTACGAACTTTCCTTTAGCTGAGCTGAATTGTTCTGTGGTAAAAAATGGTTGGGTGAAGAAACGCTCTAAACGTCTAGCACGTTTGACTATGTCTCTGTCTTTTAAGGACAGCTGCTCGAGTCCCAACATGGCAATAATGTCTTTTAGCTCATCGTATTGGGCAAAGATCTGTCTAATTTCATGTGCTAATGCAAAATGTCGTTCACCGACTATGCTAGCCGTGGTCATTTTTGAACTTGATTGCAGCGGATCAACAGCAGGATAAAGCCCTTCACTTGCTCGTTGTCGCGATAACACTAATGAAGCGGATAAATGAGAAAACGTATGTACGGCTGCAGGGTCAGTAAAGTCATCAGCGGGCACATAAACCGCCTGTATCGAGGTGATAGCCCCAGTCTTTGTATTCGCTATACGTTCTTCAAGTGCTGATAATTCTGTACCCAAGGTAGGTTGGTAACCCATTCTAGAAGGCATTTGGCCCATTAATCCAGATACTTCAGAGCCCGCTTGAATAAATCGGAAGATATTGTCGATTAACAATAATACGTCGCGATGTTCGTCATCCCTAAAATATTCAGCCATAGTCAGTGCACAATGACCTATTCTAAACCTGCTGCCTGGTGGTTCATTCATTTGCCCAAACAGCATCACCATATTGTTTAGTACACCTGCTTGTGCCATCTCACGGTATAACTCTTCACCTTCTCGGCAGCGTTCGCCAATACCACAAAAAATACTGACCCCCTTATGATGGCCAATCATGTTGTGGATCATCTCGGTTAATAAAACTGTTTTACCGACTCCAGCACCGCCAAACAAACCTGCTTTTCCGCCACGCTCAATTGGCGCCAATACGTCGACTATCTTTATGCCAGTAGTAAAAATTTCAGAACGAGTTGAACGTGCAATAAGTGGAGGAGGGGGCTGGTGCACGTTACGCCAAACGACACCTTCAGGCCTCGCACCTCCATCAATTGGATTGCCAAACACGTCGAACATACGAGACAAAATGTTTTTACCAACTGGTGCAACAAGTTGCTTTTCAGAGGATTCAACCAACATCCCCCTAGCTAATCCTTGAGTAGGAGTAAGGGCTATAGCCCGAACTGTATCTGCACTCAGTTGTGCCATGACTTCTAAAACAATATTTTTATCATTGGCATACAGTATTCCGTGGATATGCGGCAAATCCTTGGCAAACTTAACATCCACCACGCTGCCTCTGACGGATAACACTGAACCATTACAATATCCGTTATTGTTATTCATCGATTAACTCTCTATTTTCGTGCTTACATTATGATGGATAGACAGGTCATGTATTTGACCTTGATCAACTATTATTTTGTTATTTGTATAATGCTTATAGGTGATTTAAAAATAGCTTGTTGAATGGCTCTAGTAGTTTTGTGGGTGATAAGTCCAGCTTTTGGTGAACATGAATATTTATCGACTAAAACTCTTTAAAATTATATTTTTGTGACTCAACAATTAACTAAATAAAAGGCACGAATTATGAGTGAAATATTTGGTTCTAATGCTTATTCACCGGCTCAAATAGCAACACTGGTTGATACCATAGGTGTAAAAAAAGCAGCTATGCCTTTATTGTCTCAATTGATGTTAGGCCTGTTGGCTGGTGCTTTTATTGGCTTAGGGGCAATGTTATTTGTATTGGTTAAGTCAGATGCCACATTAAGTTTTGCCCACTCACAATTATTAGGCGGTTTGGCTTTCTGTCTGGGGTTAATTCTAGTTATTGTGGCGGGTGCAGAATTATTTACCGGCAATAATTTAATTGTGATGGCTTGGGCGGATAACAAAATTTCGTTATATGAGCTATTAAGAAATTGGACGATAGTTTGCACTGCAAATTTAATCGGAGCCGCGGGCATGGCAACCCTTGTTTTTTTATCAGGCCACCCATTAATGAATAATGGAGCAATAGCCGAACAGTATTTGCATATCGCTGCCGCCAAAACTGATTTATCAAATACGGCAATGATTTTTCGAGGGATATTATGTAACGTTTTAGTATGTTTGGCAGTTTGGATGACGATCGCCGGTAAAACCGTAACTGACAAAGTAATTGCGGTTATTTTTCCCATTACTGGATTTGTCGCCGCAGGATTTGAGCACAGCGTAGCAAATATGTATTTTTATCCCATGGCGTTGTTTATTCAGCATTTTTCTATCTTAGAAACTGTAGGAAGTCTTATTACTTTTTGGGATTTCATGCGTAATCTTTTGTTCGTCATCATCGGCAATCTTATTGGCGGAGCTGTTTTTGTGGGTTTGGTATACCACGTTATTTATCAGCGAAAAAACTAAGCGACTAAACATTTTTACAAAAAAGCAGCATAAGGTTGATACGTATCAAAATATTTTTATCCATAGATATTTTAATGAAGATTAATTGTTTAATAGATTGGCTGAATATTTATGGTGCAAAATCTGGTTAACAGCATTTGTCCTTTCTGCGGGGTGGGTTGTGGCATTGGTCTAGTAGCGACTGACAACAACATCATTTCGGTACACCCCCTGAACAAACATCCAATTAGCCAAGGAAAGTTGTGTGCTAAAGGTTGGAATACAGCTTTTGGCATAAGTCGTCATGGTCGATTAACACATCCTTTGATGAAAATTGATGGGAAATTTAGGGAGGTTAGTTGGCAACAAGCCCTTAGCCATATCGCTAAAAGTCTTAAAAAATTCATCAGCGAAAGTGGTCCACAGAGTGTTGGTGTTATAAGCAGCGCTAGAGCGACCAACGAAGACAACTATGCCGCACAAAAATTTGCCAGAGCAGTGTTAAAAACTAACAACATCGATCACTGTGCGCGTATTTGTCACAGCCCTTCAGTGGCGGGCCTAAAAAAGACATTAGGCTCAGGAGCAATGACAAACAGTATTGATGATGTAGGTAAAGCGGATGTGATATTTGTGATTGGTGCTGATCCTACTGAAAATCATGCGATTATTGGTGGGCAAATCATGCAAGCCAAGCTTAGTGGCGCCACACTTATTGTGGTTGACCCTCGGCAAACCCGCTTGGCCAAAGTTGCTGATTTACATCTGCAACTAAATATTGGTACCAATATCGCACTACTAAATGGCCTGCTGAATATCATTTTTAACCACAATTGGCAAAATGAGGACTTTATCAATCAACGCTGTGAAGGTTTTTCAGAACTCAAAGCCCATGTAGCCGAATACACCTTGGATAAAGTAGCAAAGATCACCGGTGTCAAAGGCGAAGATTTAGTAAAAGCCGCAAAATTATATAGCCAAGCGAATGCCAGTTTTCTCGCTTACGGAATGGGCATCACTCAATTCGTTAGCGGAACAAACAATGTTATAGCCGTATCAAACCTAGCACTAATATGCGGGCAAATTGGTCGTGAAGGAACGGGCATTAACCCACTGCGTGGACAAAACAACGTGCAAGGGGCATGTGATATGGGATGTCTGCCTAACGTATATCCTGATTATCAAAGTGCTATGGACCAGAAAGTCAGAGAAAAGTTTACTCAAGCATGGGGTACCGAAGTAGCCAATTTCCCAGGTCTCACATCGCTGGGCATGAGTCATCAAGCAAAAGATGGCCATTTTAAAGGATTACTCATTTTTGGTGAAGATCCGGTAGTAACCGATCCAGACCGAAATAAAGTGGCCGAAAGCTTTAAGGTAATGGACTTATTGGTGGTGATTGAATTGTCTATGACAGAAACAGCCAAGATGGCAGACATTGTGCTCCCCGCAGCCAGTTTTGCAGAAAAGCAAGGCACTTTTACGAACTGCGAACGCAGGGTTCAATTAATCAATAAAGCGGTTAATCCTCCTGGTGAAGCTAAAATAGATTGGCAAATTCTGAAGGAATTAGCGAAGGAAATGGGGGTGCCTGAATTAATGGATTGGAAAGACAGTGAAGAGGTTTTTCACGAAATGACTCAACTCACTCATTCTTTTAGTGGCATATCATATGCTGGTTTACAACAAAATAATGGTTTGCAATGGCCCTGTAATGAAGAACATCCAAATGGCAGTCGTTGTTTACATGCAAAAACGTTTCCCATAGGCAAAGGCAAACTTATACCGGTCGATCATGCTCCTACAGATGAGGTGCCAGACTCAGAATACCCATTTTGGTTTACCACTCAGCGATTACATTTCCATTATGGTTGTGGCTCTATGACGCGCAAATCTCCCTTATTAGAAAGAGAAACTCCCGATGGACTATTATTTATGCATCCACAAGATGCATTGGATTTAGGCTTAAAAAACCACCAAGGAGTGGCAGTATCATCAAGGCGTGGTTGTGTCGAAACTAGGGTTGAGATAAGTGACCAAGTTAGCCCAGGTTTATTAAGCATGCCTTATCATTTTAAAGAAGCGCCTTCTAACCTTTTGACTAACAATGCAATGGATCCTGGTACGGAAATGCCGGAACTTAAGGTATGTGCAGTCAAACTAGTCCCATTACCTGAAAATCAACCACCACGTTCCTCTGAATTAAGTGATGTAGGGATTGGGGAACAATATGCTTAATCATAGTTATTTACTTAAAGACTTAGACATTTTAAAACAACATCTCGCTAAGTTTTATTCGATGGTACAGATCGAAAAAGATGCCAATGGAGAGGAACGGTGGACCGATCAATCAGACCCAGATACCGTGGGGTTATTTGGTCATAAACACTTACCTTCAACTTCACCTAAAGGCTTCTTATTTGCTGAAAAAGAAGCACTTTACAAGTTTGATGGTGAAACCTTTGAATCCATTACACCGCAAGTTGTGCCAAAAGTACTATTTGGCGTTCAAGCCTGTGATTTAACGGCTATTGCCTACCAAGACAAGTTTTTTAAGCAAGACCCTTATTATCAAAAAAGGCGTGAAAATATTTTGTTGGTTGGGATCGACTGTGAGTCTCCGTGTACCAATGGGTTTTGTGCAGAAGTTAAAGCAGGCCCACATGTGAATGACAACACAGCGGATTTGGTGGTCAGTCGATTAACAGTAAATGGGTCAAATCAACTGGCTGAATGGCTAGTGATCGCTGAGACTGAAAAAGGTCAAAACAGTATTAAAGGTTTACCACTTGATAAAGCCCATAAAGCGCATTTTATTCTACGCAACAGGCTGTTAGACAAAATGCGTTCTGAGTTTGCAGATTATAGCTACATTAACAACGCCATAGAATATTTAAACGATAACGCCGTTCCTCAGCATCTCTGGGAAGAAATGAGTGTACGCTGTTTAAGTTGTTCGGGGTGTACTAATCTGTGCCCAACCTGTTCTTGTTACAGTACCTATGAAATTGCCGAGAAACAGCCCGACAATGTAATCTCTGAAACCAAAGCAGTAAAAACAGAAACCTTAAGAGTCTGGGATTCTTGCCTGTTTGAGGGGTTTCAACGAGAAGCCAGCGGTCATAATCCAGCTCAACAAGCAGCCCAAAGAGTGGAACGATTTTGGTTTCACAAATTTTCCGACGAATATCTTACTGAGTTTCAACGATATGGCTGTGTGGGCTGTGGCCGTTGCGAACAAACCTGTCCCGGCACCATTGGTGTTCATTCCGTCATGAAAAGGATAAACCAAGAATGTTGCAGCTAACGCCTCAAACCATCCGCATAGTGAATATTTATGATGATGGAACAAATGCCAAGCATTTTACCTTTGAACCAAAGGGATTTGTCCACGACAAACCTATAGGTATCGGTCAATTTTTTATGTTAACTTTACCTGGCGCGGGTCTCGCTCCTTTTACTTATACTTCTTTGCCTGATGAAAATGGGCGATTTAATGCGCTCATTAGAAAAGTAGGCCGCTTAACTGAGAACCTATTTTCCTTAAAAGAGGGAGATGTATTGGGATACAACGGTCCCCTTGGTAACGGTTGGCCGGTTGAGCAATTTGAAGATAAAAAAGTATTAATTGTAGCGGGCGGCTGCGGCTTAGCACCAGTAGCCACTACCATTGATTATTTGATCAATAATAACCGTGGCGAGTCAGTTACGTTGTTGTACGGTGCCCGTGACTTAGGATCACAGGTGCTGACAAAAGAAAGAGCCCGCTGGCAGACTAAGATAACACTATGTGAAACTCTAGAAGAGGGCGCTGATAATGCCCATTCTGGTTTGCCAACCCAACATTTGTTGCAAACAATAAAGGAATATGGCGGCCTTCCAAGTATTGTGCTGACTTGTGGCCCCGAAGTAATGATGAAGGCTGTTGCAAAAACATGTATAGACTCAGGTTTACAAAGCTCAGATGTTTGGATGTCAGTTGAACGCCGAATGCGTTGCGGGGTAGGGTTATGCGGCCATTGTTATGTGGCAAATAGTTATGCATGCAAACAAGGACCAGCATATCGCTACGATGACTATCTATCACTTAACAATAAAATGGTGTCGACTCAGCAACACCAAGGTGCTTTTCAGTATTGCTAAATTACCCAGATTTGAGATAAGCCATACCGTAAAGCACCCGCTATGTATAATGCAATGTTCTGCTGAATAGACACCCTAGAGTAATCGGTTGAGCCTTGCTTCTAATTGTTTGTTCTGTTTTTCTAGCTGCTGTTTTTGCTTCATTAGCTCAATCACCATCGCAATTGCAACCCAATCAATTTGTAATTGTTGATTGAGTTTAATGGCTTTTTTAATCCAGTGAGTACTTTCTAAATCAAATACCCATTCGGACAGCGTATCGCCCTCTAAAGGTTTTACGATACCGTATTCCACCACTTCAATTATTGCCTCTTGGCTTATGTCTGCGCTAAGGCATAGTTCATCTAAATGCATATGTAATGTGATATTTGTCATACTCAGTTGCTCCAATCTTGGCGCGGGTTAAAGTGTTCTACTTCGGCTAATTGCTCCCATAACCTTTTGCTTTCATTAGTGTTTGAAGGAGGAATTTCTATTTTAATCGTCGCCAATAAATCTCCTTGCGCCGATTTACTTTTAAGCCCTTTACCTTTTATTCGCAGTTTTTTACCAGATTGACTTTGCGCAGGTATGTTCAAATTGATTTTCCCGTTAAGTGTAGGGACTTCAACTTTGGTTCCAAGTGCCGCTTCCCATGGGGTAAGGGGTAGGGTTAACAGCAAATTAATGCCCTGTACGTCAAATATGGGATGAGGTACCAATCGAATATGTAGGAATAGGTCTCCATTTAAGTTGTTATTACCACTGGCAGTAGCTTGGCCGGGGGCACCTTGACCTTTTACCCTAATCCGTTCGCCATCAGCAATGCCAGCAGGGATTTTGACTTTTAGTGACTTTTTAATTTGTTTGGTTTGCTTACCATCAAAAACTGGCACATGAAACGCTAGATTTTTTGTCAGTCCAGACACTGACTCTTCAAGAAATATTGGGACTTCAATTTCAAAGTCTTGGCCTTTAAATTGGCTAGACTGTTGTTGTCGAGCATGGCTAAAGCCCTCTTGCCCACCGCCACCAAAAACTGAATTAAAAAAATCAGAAAAATCAGCTGAAGATCCAAAATCACCTGTTTGCCCTTGTCCGTTAGGCTGCCAGCCAGGAGGCGGCTTAAAACCTTGTTCTGCGCTTGAACCATAACGTTTCATTTCATCATACTCAGCTCGTTTAGTGTCGTCTTTTAACACCTCATAGGCTTCGGCTACTTGTTTAAATTTTTCTTCTGCACCGGCCTCTGCATTCATATCTGGATGAAACTTAAGCGCTAGTTTTCGATAGGCCTTTTTGATTTCCTTAAGGTCGGCATCTTCTTTGACGCCCAAAATTTCGTAATAGTCTTTAAATTCCATTAAGCGTTCCTTAGGTTAAATACGTAAGACTGGTAAACAACTGTCAACTGAAAAGAAAATTCAAGCTAAACATTTGGAAGAAGTTGTAGTGTATTTTGCAGTCTTCACAATAGTTCATTTTGATGTAGATCAAAATGAACTCTAAGTATTTGGGTAAAGTGCACAGCTCTTACAATAAAACTCAAGGTTTAATCAATGATATCAACGTCAATTTTTCCAGGGCGTTATGTGCAAGGCGACCAAGCACTTAATATTTTAGCGGATGAAGTAAAAAGACAAGGAAACAGTACACTGGTTATTGCTGATAAATTTGTGTTTGAACAAAGTAAAAGTACGATTGAACAAGCCTTAGGACAAGAAATTGAGTTTACCCTAGAGCCTTTTTCCGGGGAGTGTTGCGACGACGAAATCGACAGACTAGTTGAGCTTTTTGAAAATCATTCGGCGAATGTGATAATTGGCATAGGTGGCGGCAAAACTTTAGATACTGCCAAAGCGGTGAGTAATAAACAAAACTGCCCGATTATTATTGTGCCAACTATTGCCTCAACCGACGCTCCCTGCAGCGCCTTAGCAGTCATCTATAATAATGATGGTTCGTTTAAACGTTATGAAGTGTTGCCCCATAACCCCAATGTTGTATTAGTGGACACCAATATTATCACCCATGCCCCTGTTAGATTTTTGGTAGCAGGTATGGGGGATGCTTTTGCCACTTGGTTTGAAGCCGAAGATTGCCGGCTAAAACAAGGGGCGAATATGACCGGAAGAGTAGGCTGCATGAGCGCTTACGCCTTGGCAAAATTGTGTCACGAAACCCTTTTAGAATACGGACTATTAGCCAAACAAGCCTGTGAAAACAACATAGTTACCCCAGCGTTAGAACACATAGTCGAAGCCAATACTCTGTTGAGTGGGTTAGGTTTTGAGAGCGGAGGTTTAGCGGCCGCCCATGCTATTCATAATGGTCTAACCGCCATACCTAGCACACACAGTTATTATCATGGTGAAAAGGTCGCCATTGGATTACAAGCCATGATGTTTTTAACGGATAGACCCAGTGCTACCATCGAGTTAGTCTTCGATTTTTGTCAGTCAATAGGTTTACCCATCTGCCTTGCCGATATTGGAATGCATGAGCCTACTGACGAGGAATTAATGCAAGTTGCCACTAGAGCCTGTGCAACAGGAGAAACTATTCATAATGAACCTTATGAAATAACGCCAAGACGCGTCATGCATTGTCTCAAAGCCGCTGATTCAGAAGGGCGGCGTCGTAAATCGAATCTCTGCTGATGCTTGTGAGATGAGGTTTTGAGTTGTTAGGAGGGGCTGGTTTGAGCGAAAAGCAGACAAACAAGTTAATCATCTTAAGGACGGGAATTCCGACAAAGCCGTCATTAGCATTAAGCATTTTATTACTGTATTTGCTACTTAAACCCTTCAACATAAACTTCCTCTATCCGTCGACCATGTGCCACGAGCGGTCGTTGGGCTGCACTCAATACATTCTAATAATTAAGGGTTTCAAAACAAACCAGACAAAACCATCATCATCGATTATCACATCTTTATGAGAATAAAAAAAAGCATCAACCAAGCTGGAAAATGCTTCTTAATGATTATCGACAACATTGGGTTACATGGGTTTAATCAGGCATAACGTCGTCTATTATCAATTTTAATAAAGAAACTTACTTATTAAGATTGTTTCTTAAATCGACGTAATGCTAAGCCCATTAAGCCTAGAGCGAAGATGGCTAGGGTTGATGGTTCTGGTACTTGAACAAGAGACGTCAGGTAAAACCGGTCTAAGGTTAAGGTGCCATCGTATACTTGGGTTCTAGAATATCTATTATGCCTGAAGCTAATACTGTCATCCCTTTGGAAATTCCAGTCTAAAATACCGTTTACGATAGAACTGTTCCCAGCTTCATTAAAATCGATAGGAACCCTGTCATACAAGGTGCTATATGTATCACCATTGGTAAATACATTTCCTGCACCAATAAAGGACTCTGCTCTCAAATAAAAATTATCAGATGCAGTTAATCTGACAGTAGTATTATAAATAGGATTCAATAAGTTTTCGTACCTTACGACGAAATCTACAATACTGGACTGGTTAAAATTAGATAAACCAACTATATCAGTTTCTTCTATCCAAAAATCGTATGACAATTTATTGTTACCGGTTTCTGCAGTCATCACACCATGGTATTGAATAAGACCCGCTTGAGAACTTAGTGAGCTTAATAAGATAAAAATTGAGAGAATTGTTTTTAAGATTGGATACTTCACAAAAAGATTCCTTTTGTATTCCCTCTTCAATTATTCTCAGAGGTAATTGATAGCAATTAAGAAGCCCAATTAGGACTAATTTACTCCTGAGGTAAGGACTTCTGATTAATAATGACTCAGCACAGAAGGTGCTTAAGAATAATAAAAAGGAAGAGGCTACTGCCTATTACATCAAATCCAGCAAAAATCACGCCGTAATAATTTAATATATTAAAAACAACAAGTTAATAAACATTACTAAATTAAAAATATCAATTGTGTAAATAAACCCGACACAACAAATACTAATGGTATGAGTTAGATATCACACCTTATTATCAAAAAATGTGACTGCCTATGCAGGTGGTTGCGTTGTATAGGCGATGAATGCCTTAGCAATTGGGTAATTCGAGTGTGCTAATAGACCAAGCAATATAATAACCGACAGTCCGCTATCGTTAGAGTCAGTTAAAATGTGAAAAGTCACTGACTGTCCGGTGATCGCTCATTGCCGTCAGTTATGTATGATTAATCGGATGATTGTTTTTCGCTCAATATAGTCTGATAGTTTGAATTCTCTTACGTCCGCTTTAGGTCGATTTAAGCCTTTTCTAGACTAGAACCTTATGTCGGCTTTTGGCACAAAGTTCTCCGTCAGGGTTAACGCTCGACTGTCCGGTATTAGGCTCGAAGCAGCCTGTCAGACAACTTCTGTTCAATGACGCAATGGCTCCATTACAGCAACTCAATCTAGCTGAGTTAACTGTTCACTATGTGTCAGCCTCCATACCGATAAATACCGCAAGTACTAGATCCATTCACAAACCCTCTACAATAAAAACGTTTCATCACATACTTTACCGGCAAAGTAATACTGTAGATTTTTCAGTGTGGTAGCGGCGCTTTGTTGCAAAGACTCAACGGTAAAAAAGCCTTGATGAACGGTAATTAATACGTTGGGAAAAGTGGCTAGCCTTTGATAGGTATCATCTGAAATTGTTTCGCAAACTAAGTCTGTATTGGATAATTCAGACTCCATTTCATATACATCTAATCCAAGATAACCGATTTTGCCACTTTTTAATCCTGAAACAATGGCTTGAGTGTTAACCAATCCACCGCGAGAGGTATTGATTATCATCACTTGGACTTTCATGTTTTGCACAGCTGCATGGTCAATCATATGCTGCGAGTCTGCATTAAGTGGGCAATGTAAACTAATCACATCTGATTCTTTTATCAATTTGTCTAAACTAACGTATTGATGTCCCATGGCACTAATATCTTCAGAGGGGATAGGGTCACAACATAGTATTCGACAGCCAAAACCTGTGAGTATATCGACCAACCTTTTGCCTATGGCTCCGGTACCCACTATTCCGACGGTTTTACAGCGTAAATTAAAGCCTAACAAACCATCTAGTTCAAAATTGTTATCGAGGACTCTGCTAGACGCTTTTATGAGTTTGCGATTAAGCGCTAGGATAATCGCCACAGTGTGCTCTGCAACCGACTCAGCAGAGTAACTAGGTACTCTTGACACACCAATGCCCAATTTACGCGCTTGTTCAAGATCGATATTATTAAACCCTGCACACCTTAATGCCACATGATGGATATCAAAAGATTTAAGTGTTTTGAGAACAGATTCGTCAATCACATCGTTAACAAAAACAGATACGGCGTCAAAGGGCCTAGCTAGCTCAACAGTTTCAATATTAAGGCTACAATCCAAGAACTCTAATTCAAATCCAAAGTTATTATTTCGAGCACTTAAAAATTCCCGGTCATAGGGTTTACAGCTGAAAACACCGATTTTCATTTTGCAATCCTCAATAGAAATGGACGGTAGAAAGCCCTTGAATGAATGTCATGCTGTTATTTATTTAACAACACTATGGCTTTATTACTTTGGCAACCTTTCAAAAATTAATGAAACAGCTTGGTTAATTCTATCTTCAAGATTTTCGTAGGTTTTTTCGCTCACTTTGCCAATAGCAACGCCTTCCCACAATAGAAGATTATTTTTGTTATCGATTAGATCGACATTCAAAGTGCCTTCGGTGTATTGAGTGATCCGCTCGTCAAAAATTGGGTAGTCGCCCCATACACCATAGTCACGTCGATAGTGATAATAAAAAGCAGCTGAGGGCACAGTATCGATTTTGATTTTGTCTTTAACATAGACGTTAAAGTTTACTAATAGATGAGGCTCTTCGGCATACTTATAACCCTTGTTTAGCATTTCGGTTTTTATCGCTGACTTAATGTAACGGTGGGAAAGTGAGTCGTATTGATCAGCTTTAAGTGTTAATTGCGGATGAAAACCAAAGGTCTGGTAATTATTAAGTTGAGCCGATTGATCTAACATACTATGAATAATAGGCACAGACTGACACCCAATCATCAGGCTGGTCAACAGAAAAAGAAATACGCTTTGAATTGTAATTGGAATATTTTTGACCATAGCCGTTCTCCTAAAACTATTGTTTATAGATTCGCATAAATACTGTTATACAGTTGTACTTTGCGCTTTATTGGTAAGGCTAGTTTTGATGCAAGTCAAAGTAATTTAAGTTGTGAAAACTATTTTGAAGGTGGAACCTAGAAATTTAGGGCTGTAAAATTGTAATCACTAAACTGTTAAACCTGCTCAATGACATTCAGTACTCTTTTAATCAATGTGTTTTCTATAAAAGGCTTCTCAATGAAATCAATGGCCTTAGCTTGCATTGCACGAACAGCTACCGCCACTTCACTGCCTGATGACAAAACAATGGTAGGTAATCTAAGACCTAGATTATTAATATGCTCTAGCAACTCAATACCGTCCATTTGCGGTAAATTCACTTCAACTATTAGACAAGCTGCTCTGGTTCTTAATTTTGTTTTAAGAAAATCTTCGGCCGATTCAAATACCTCTACTGCCACACCATTTATTTCAAGTAGTTTAGTAAGTGAACGTTGTAAATCATGATCACCGTCTACTATGTACACAATAGGTTTGATTAACCGTTTATTAACTACATTAATTTGAGATTCCATTAAAGGCCTAGATAACACTGTATTTAACACTTATTAATTGATCAGTTATGGAATGTAATTATCAGTCTTTAGGAAGGTATACAGCAATAAGCATTTATACGTAAATTTAGGGTGTTTATTCAGCAGGTGAGGCATCCACTACAATTTTAACCAGCTCAGCGAGTGATTTGACCTCCATTTTATCCATTACGTGTGCTCGATGGATTTCTACTGTTCTTTGGCTGAGATGAAGCTCAATGGCAATAACCTTGTTGGCTTTACCCGACACTACCGCCTCAAGAATTTGAGTTTCTCTTTTGGTTAATAACGCCAATTTAGAATGAGTTTGTTGGACTTTTTTAGTTTGTTTTTGAGTTTTAAGATTTATTTGCAGGGCTTTTTGAATGGCGTCTATTAATTGCTGCTCTCTGTAAGGTTTCTGAATAAACTCGACCGCACCTTGTTTCATCGCCTCAACTGCAGTGGGAATATCACCATGACCAGTAACAAAAATAATCGGCATACTACAGCCTAATTCTTCAAGCCTATGTTGGCATTCTATTCCGCTAATAACCGGCATTCGCATATCCAAGACTATACAACCATTGTGTTTATCGAAATCAGGTTCGTTGTATGCATTTAAAAAAACTTGGGCATCCTTATAACAAGTGTTTAACTGTCCAATACTATCTAACAACATGCCAACAGCGTCTAAAACGGCTTCATCATCATCCACTACATGTACCATAGGCGGTGATAGTGAACTTTCTGATTGGTTGTTTTGCATACTATTTCTCGATTTCTAATTGGTTAATGATATTTGCAGGTAAACTAAAAGAGAATACACAGCCCGATGGTTGACTAGGGGCAAAATATATTCTTCCACCATGCGCATGAATGATAGTTTGACTTACTGGTAAGCCCATCCCCATACCTGACTCTTTAGTGGTAAAAAATGGGTTAAATATATTGTTGCTGGACTCCTCATCTAAACCGTGTCCACTATCAATAACCGACACCTCTATTATGTCATCTGACAACCACTGGCTATAAATACGCAGTGGTGCACCTTTTAAGTGCTCCATGGCATCTATGCCGTTACGTATCATGTTTAGTAACACTTGTTGAATTTGCACTGGGTCAGCTGACAAATTTGGTTTCTTATCAAGGCTTAATTCTAATATAACTTCATGGTCAAGAATACGCGTATCGACTTTTGCTAAATTAACGGTCTCAAGTATTAGACTATTCAGATCTACTGATTCCCGTTGTGCTACTCGTTTTTTTACAAATGTTCTGAGCCGATCAATTACATCGCTGGCGCGAATGGCTTGGTCACATATCTTATCCAATGCTGTGACTACCTTTAGTGTATTGTCTTGGGTAGTTGATTGTAAAAGTCGTTTAGACGCTTGGGCATAGCTAGATATAGCTGAAAGAGGTTGATTCATTTCGTGAGCAATGCCAGCAGCCAATTCTCCCATCGAACTTAATCTTGATACATGGGTTAATCGTTCTCTGCTTTGCTGTGCTTCAATCCTATTTTTTTCTTGTTCAGAAATATCTCGAATAATACCAACAAACTGTTTATGGCTAGACTCTTTCACTTCGCCAACACTCAGGAATATGGGGAATTCTTCGCCATTGGATTTTTTGCCTTTAACATTCCTACCTTTACCAATGATTTTTGTTTCGCCAGTAGCCAAGTAAGAAGATAGATATCCATCATGCTCTTCTCTATAAGGTGCAGGCATTAACATTTTAATGTTTTTACCCAGCACTTCTTGCGTTGTGTATAAAAACATCTTTTGAGCTGCTGAGTTAAACAGCTCAATATTGCCTTTCCCATTGATCACAATTAAAGCGTCAACTGCAGCATCAAGTAGAGCATTCAACTTGGCATTAGCATCTTTTATGGGAGTTTGCTGGTGAGTACTTTCGTTCAACGTTTTGTTTACTATTGGCATATCAAGCTCTTCCATTAAGCACTTCCTATTTTGCACAAAGCATAGGTATTTTCCGAAACAATTTACGCGATAGTTCGGATAGCGAAACCAGTTGCTAACGATATATTATTTAACTCGAAAGTAACAGTGGCAGCTCGACAATTTAGTTTTATGTCAGTTGATAATCCTTATGGTAAACAAACCCTAAAGAGGTGTAATTAACATGAAAACTATCTCTCAACCGCAAAATGACTATTACAACGCTACAGTATTATTAGACTCCTGTATGAGTAGTCTAAACTCTTCAAATATATCAAAGCAGCGTGATTCACATCGCGTTTTTCATCGTAGAGATAGTTTATTTTCTGTAGGCGACCATTTCGAAGGTATTTACGTTTTGCGGTCAGGATCGGCGAAATCATTTATTACTTCTAGAGATGGTGAAGAGCACATTACAAAATTTTATTATCCAGGAGATATGTTAGGAATAGATGGATTTGATGGTTATATGCATACCCAAACCATACGATTTCTTGAAACCAGTAGTGTCTGTTTAATCAAAGAATCTCAGGTTAGTAATTTGATGCAAACAAGCGCAGATTTTCGTAAGACTTTATTACAATCAATGTCCCGTACCTTAGCCAGCGACAGCGCTATGATGATGTGTTTAAGCAGTTGTTCAAGTGAACAAAAAGTAGCAAGGTTTTTACTGGATTTATCCACAGTTTTTTCTGAAAGAAACCTCTCCGGAAGTGAATTTATGTTGAGCATGACTCGTACCGACATTGCCAATTATTTAGGTATGGCAATAGAAACTGTTAGCCGTGTGTTTGCTAGCTTTCAACAGAGAAATATTATTTCTGTAAAATTGCGCCATTTGTCTATTTTGGACTTCACTGCATTAAACAACTGCGTAACCATTGAAATATGCTCACAAACAGTAGAAAAAAGCTCGAACCTAAAAAAAATAAATCAAGCAATGAATTAATCTGCTAGCAAACCCTTCTAGCATAAAGATTACGACAAAATAATTAGTAACATTTATAACTTATTGGGATCCAAAATATGAAACAGTATGAACGTATAGTAGCGGCAATTGATGTCTATTCTGAATATGACCATGTGCTCAAAAGGGCGTTAAGTATTGCCAATAATGCCAGTCAGCTAAGTGTTGTTTTTGTAACTTTACCGACTACTTATTTTCAACCCTATATCAGCGAAGTAGGGGGAGATTATGTTGCAGAAATACAGAAACAAGCAAAAACTCGCTTAGAAGACATAGCCAGCAAAAATGATATACCTAGCGATCAAGTACATATTCCTGTTGGCAATGCAGCTGAAGAAATTCATACATTAGCTAATGATATTAATGCTGATCTTATTGTTATCGGCACGCATGGCCGAAGTGGTCTTAAACTATTGTTAGGATCCACAGCTAATTCTGTTTTGCATGGTGCAAAGCAAGATGTGTTAGCAGTTAGAGTCTAAAATCAATCGAATAGGGGGCATGGCTAGGTTATGCCCCTATTCAATGCTGTATATAGGTTAATCTTGTAACCCTAATTTTCTAAGTATCGTCATCATTGGACACCATTTTGTAAAACTTGACTGAATTAAATTTGCCGCAATAAATACAGTAAAAAACACCCAGTTAGGATGTACATAATATGTCAAGCCTAACGAGACCAAGATCATCACCCCAGCTACCAACCTTAAAGCTTGATTAACGTTCATTTTATACCTCACTTAACATTAGATAATTCTAATATTAGACAAATCTAATATAATGATTATAATATAGCAAGTGTAAATTATATCGGAGCTACTAAAATTGGATCTAGATCAAATAAAAGACAATGCTTCTGAGGCAGAATCATTTTTAAAGATGTTAGCCAATAAAAACAGGCTAATGATTTTATGTAGCTTAGTTGACAAAGAATGTTCGGTCACCGAGTTAAATCAATCTGTACCTCTTACTCAATCTGCATTGTCACAGCATTTAGCGTCTTTGAGAAAAGCTGGTTTGGTATCTACTAGGCGCCAAGCACAAACCATTTATTACTCGGTGACAGACGTCAGAGTCAAACAAATAGTAGAGAAAATGTATGAATTCTTTTGTGGTAATGAATAGTTGAACAATATGAAACAACATCCAATAGATAGACTCGTCGCCTACTCTTTAAAAGGAGGGTTTCCGCAATTTGTTTTTGTTATTGCTTTGCTCTTAGGCGCGATTGCATTGACATATACACCACGTGAGGAAGAGCCACAAATAGTCGTGCCTATGATTGATGTGTGGGTGGATGTACCTAATTTATCTGCTCGTCAGGTTGAACGACAAGTCACTGTTCCTCTGGAAAAGCTCATTAAGCAAGTACCGGGTATTGAGCATATATACTCTGCATCCCATGATGGAGGACTTAGCGTCACTCTGCGATTTGAGGTAGGCGAAGACAGAGAGCGGGCGTTACTCAATACCTACAATAAACTTCACTCCAATCAAGATAAGATCCCTGAAGTAGCTGCTAATTGGATTGTTAAACCCATTGAAGTAGACGACGTAGCGATATTGATGGTTGGGTTATATAGCACGTCACCTGATCTGTATTCTGATTATGAACTGCGTCGAATGGCACAAGAAGTGTCAACTGTTATTCAAAGTTTACCTAATACTAGCGAAGTTAATGTGGTTGGTGGCCGCTCTAGATCGATACAGGTCTTATTAGACTTACAAGCATTAGCCGCTCGCCAAACCAGCCTCACTAACGTTGTAAATGCGTTGGTGTTATCCAACCAACTTTCCAGACATGCTGAATTATCAATGGGGCAAAAGACCATAGTGATTGAGTCTGGAGATGTCATCCGTGATCTACAAGCCTTAAATAATGTTGTGGTCAACGTCATCAATGGAAAAATGGTAATGCTTAAAGACATTGCTGAAATTATAGATGGCCCATCTGAACCACAAAGTTATCAGTGGTTAGAGTTTGCAAGTGCAGCAAATAGTCCACTTCAAGACAAATACCCCATGGTTACGATTAGCGTTGCCAAACAAAAGGGGAGTAATGCCGTAACAGTTGCAGATGATGTTATGCAGAAGATGGAAGAGCTTCAAACACAATTATTACCTGCTGAGGTTCACTACGAATACCTTAGAAATTACGGTCAAACCGCGAATGAAAAAGTTAATAATCTAACCTCTAGTTTGGCTTTTGCAGTCTTTACCGTGGTCGTGTTTATTGGGGTGTTTTTAGGGTGGCGTCAAGCTATTGTAGTGGCCTTGGCAGTGCCTATTTGTTATGGACTAACCTTAATGTTGGACTTGGCTTTTGGCTACACCATTAACAGGGTCACGCTGTTTGCGTTAATTCTTTCACTTGGATTATTGGTAGATGATCCAATCACAGGAATTGATAATATCACCCGTTTTTTGGGTAATAAAAACGACAGCAAGAAAAATAATATTATTAATGCCATGTCAGAAATACGTCCGGCGCTAATTATGTCGACTATTACCATTATATTGGCTTTTGTGCCTTTGGCATTTATCACTGGCATGATGGGTCCCTATATGGCACCTATGGCGTTTAATGTGCCTGTAAGTGTAGTTATTTCAACCTTTGTAGCCTTTGCTATTACGCCTTGGTTAGCGGCTAAACTTTTAAAACCATCGACCACACCAGTAGCCGAAAAAACTAACGGCCTATATTCTCGTTTGTTGAATCCACTAATAGCTAAAAAACGCACTAGCAAATTGGGCCTTTGGATAGTGTTAGTTTTGTTCATTGTATCTTGTGCACTACCGTTAATGAGAAGTGTGCCACTTAAACTACTGCCGTTTGATAACAAAAATGAGATACAAGTATTAGTTGATATGCCAGAAGGTTCGTCACTCGAACAAACAGCAGCAAAAATTGAGGAGGTGATACAAAAGATTAAATTATTGCCAGAAATTAAGGCTATTGCCAGTTATATAGGCCAGCCATCACCCATAGATTTTAATGGGATGGTTCGCCAGCATTATCTACGTCAAGCTCCAAATTTAGCTGAGCTAAGAGTGACTTTATTGGATAAAACAGAAAGGGAGCATCAATCCCACAGTATTGTTTTGCGTCTTAGAAAATTGCTTGACCCCTTGCAACAAGAAAATTTGTCATTAAAAGTGATCGAAGTTCCACCCGGGCCACCCGTATTGAGTACCTTTGTCGCTGAGATTTATGCAGACCCTTTTGTTAGTCCTGAAATACATCAAGCTGCTGTACTTGGTCTAATGACTCGTCTTAAAACTGAAGCCCATGTTGTTGAAATTGATTCAAGTATCACCAGCGAGCAACTAATCTGGCGTTTTATTACTGATAAACAAAAAGCCGCGCTGTCAGGTATATCAACTGTTGATATAAATAATGCACTGGCGGTAGCTATAGATTCTAAGAGAGCAGGCACCTATCAGGTCGAAAGCGATGCATCGCCAGTACCAATTGAAGTAAAACTGGCTTTTAAAAACAGACAAGCACTGACCGATATCTTATCTTTACAGGTGTTAGGACAAAACGGTATTGCCCAACAAGATAATGGTCTTGGGTTAGAGTCATCGCCACAATCACTGGTAAGCCTTGCCGAATTGGGGGAGTGGCAACAAACCGCCGTTTCGCAACCTATATTACACAAGGATTTGCTGCCAGTGATTTACGTCACAGCAGAGTTATCTGGACGCACACCAGCAGAAGTGATTGCAGATCTTAACGCTGACCTTATCACACCAGAAAGTGATCAATCGAATGGTACTAATGATTGGGAAAATCGGACTTATTTACAATCTGGTGGCGGTGAACCATGGGCGTTACCCCAGGGCACGTTTTATTCATTTTCAGGTGAAGGGGAGTGGAAAATAACCATAGATGTGTTCAGGGATATGGGCATTGCTTTTGCGTTCGCATTAGTCGCCATATTTTTTCTTTTGAAAATACAAACATCTAGTTCAGCATTGGCATTAATAATTATGTCAGCCATACCACTAACTATCATTGGCATTATGCCAGGATTTTGGCTGCTGAATCAATTTGGCGAACGAACCGTAGCCGGTGCGCCTGACCCCATATTATTCACCGCAACCGCTATGATAGGCATGATTGCTTTGGCTGGCATAGTAGTCAGAAACTCACTAATTTTAGTCGAGTTCATCACTCTAGCCAGAGCCAAAGGCATGAATATCAAGCAAGCATTATTAGCCGCTGGAGAGGTACGTATGCGACCCGTTTTACTCACGGCAGGTACTACTATGTTAGGTAATTTAGTGATTACCTTAGATCCGGTTTTTAGTGGTCTAGCATTGGCAATTATCTTTGGCATCATCGCTTCAACGCTTTTTTCATTATTTGTAGTACCTATTGTGTATTACCTAGTGTTTGAAGATACCCCGCAAGAACAGTTAGAGGAACAAACGTTATGAGTATTAAGAAATGGGCAATCCCACTATTGGCTGTCGCTGGGTTATTAATTGTTGTTGCTTGGATGGCAGGCATGTTTACTAGTCAAGTTGCTCCAGGCTTATTAGAGCGCCCAGAGGACAAGGTATTATCTAGTTTTACGGTTAACCTCAGTACTAAACCAAAAGTAGAAACCATCCCTGCTGGTATTAAGGCCAGAGAAGCCACATTGGTATCGAGTCAAATTTTAGCGCGGATTGAACAAATACATATGAGAGCTGGGGATGTTGTAGCAAAAGGTCAGTTGCTGGTTACCCTGGAAAGTGCTGGACTAAAAGCGCAATTGGCGCAAGCCATGGCTTTGGAAGAAGCCTCTCAAGCTTCGCTAACAGAAGCTCAAGAAACTCTTGAAAGAACACAAACACTTAAACAGAAAGGTTTGGTTTCACAAAGTGTGCTTGATAATGCTATTGCTACTTTTCGGCGCTTTGGGTCGGAGGTTATGGCGGCTAAGCAGCGGAATCAAGCGGCACAAACTGCTCTTGAATATAGCACTATCACTTCTCCTTTTTCAGGGGTGGTAGTAGAGAGAGCCGCAGAGCCAGGTAACATGGCATCACCTGGGCAACTACTTTTGTCTTTGTATGATCCACTGACCCTACAAATTGAAGCGGACGTACGTGAATCATTGGCTACTCACCTAGAAATTGGTCGTAAAATAACGGTTCAAATTGATTCAATAGGTAAAAATATTGATGCCACAATAGTAGAGATTGTACCTGCCGCTGACCCTAATGCTCGTTCCTTTTTAGTCAAAGCAGGTATCGAATTTAATCCACATTTAAAACCAGGTATGTTTGCCAGAATGTTAATAGAAGATGGGACTAAGGAATTATTGTCTGTCCCTGAGGATTATGTAAAAAGTTACGGCCAACTGGATATGGTTTGGCTATTAAAAGACGGACATTTAAGCCGACGTTTTGTGCGATTAGGCAAAGCACAACTAAACCAAGTGGAAATTGTTTCAGGTCTTAACGCTGGTGACACTTTGGCTTTAAGCAACAATTAAATCAGAATTCAACTTTAAGGAATTTATTATGCTAAAAACACTTCAGCTGCTGTCACAGCAAGCAACCCAAAATGTACAACTTATTACTGCTAAAAAAGCAGCGCAAGACATAGATAAAAACAAGGGTTTACTGATAGACGTGCGAGAGCCTGCCGAACATAGCGCATCACCAGCTGTAGGCGCTATCAATATACCTAGGGGAGTATTGGAAATGAAAATGTTAGAAATCGAAAAAGACCCCGAACGCCCGATATATTTGCATTGTGCATCTTCGCTGCGTGCTGTTTTATCGGCTGAACAATTAGCTAGAATTGGCTTTACAAATGTTAGCGTTATCAGCTGTAAAATGGACGAAATACACAAGATGCATCAGTATTGTGATTAACGATTAAACATCACTTGGTATGCTGTTAGGCGTTACAAAATTTCGCCCTTATCGGCATACCACTTATTGATGCTTAGCCATATATCCTCGGCTGTTTCCGCATACCAGAACAGGTCTCGATCTTCAGCATCGATAACTCCTTCATCAATTAGAAAATCAATATTCATCGCTTTTTCCCAAAAAGATTGACCGACCAACACTACCGGCATGGGCGCAATTTTACGGGTTTGAATTAATGTTAAGGTCTCAAACACTTCGTCTAAGGTGCCATATCCCCCAGGAAAGGCCACTAAGGCTCTAGCCCTAAGCACAAAATGTAATTTACGTAGGGCAAAATAGTGAAATTGCACACAAAGTTCTGGTGTTACATATGGATTTGGGAATTGTTCGTTTGGCAGGGTTATATTCAGTCCGATGGTTTCAGCTTGTACTTCTGCAGCACCTCGATTAGCCGCTTCCATAATGCCTGGACCACCACCTGTCATCACCACCAAACGAGAGTCTTCTGGACCATTACCTGATATACCAACTATGCCTGCAAACTCACGCGCAACTTGATAATATTGACTTTTAATCAGAATACGTTTGGCAATGGCCAATTTTTTTAATAACCTTTTATCCTGCGGTTTTTGTTCAAGCTTTTTACTTAAACTATCTATTTTATTTTGTGCTGAAATTGGCTCGACTATTCGAGTACTGCCAAATACCACAATAGTGTGCTCAATCCCATGTTTATTGAATATCACTTGTGGTTTCAGGTAATCCAACTGCAACCTGATGCCTCTTGCGTTTGGGCCTTTTAAAAAATCAATATCCTCGATCGCTGGAACGTGACAGCTACTGTCCAATATCGCTTCGAGCTTGTTTGCAATGGTTGGATCTTCGCTAAGAGGTTTAGGCTTTTGCCAAGGCAATGCCTCTTTGCGTTTGAGTGGGTGTGCGGGTTTGGGAATTGACAATAGGCGCTTTTTTTTCGGCATATGGAGTGTTTTATGTAAAATGCTAATGGCCTTATCATAGCGCTTTGCTAAGTGCTAAATCCATGCTTATAAAGACAAATATACGATCTGTATCAAGATCTTGTAATTATAAAGCTTATACACTTTGTATAAATTTATAACTACAGAGCCTTAATATGGCAATAATTCGTAGGATTATTCTGGATGTTCTCAAGCCACATCAACCTAACGCTACTGAATTTGCTATGGTTTTGGCAGATTTAGGAAAGCAATATGAAGTTCATTTAGCTGTGATTGAAGTGGATGAAAATACTGAAACGGTGCAACTTGAAGTGAATGCCCCGTGTATCGACTTTGAACTAGTACAAGCAGCGATTATCGATATGGGAGCGTCGTTACATAGCATTGATGAAGTAGACGCTATTAGCCAGCAAGATTAATTGACTAGTTACATGAATATAAAAGGTTTAGTAGAGCTTACCCATTCTCAAGGCATTATTAGACGTTACTTTATCGTTAATGGCTTTGATGGCGCATTGACAATGTTAGGTCTGATATTAGGTTTTTTATTCAGCAGTCCTACTGAAATAGACAATATTATTAATGTTTGTATAGGAGCTGCAATCGCTTTATGCGTGAGTGGTATTAGTAGTGCCTATGTGAGCGAAAGCGCAGAACGTAAATACGTTCTTAATAAACTTGAACAATCTATGATCACCGATTTAAGTCAAACAACTCACGCTCATGCGGCACGCACAGTTCCTATCATAATTGCCTTAGTTAATGGACTTGCTCCATTTATAATTTCGTTGTTTATCTTGCTACCTCTATGGCTTTATAAAAGTGGTATGACGTTACCAATATCTCCACTTTTGATGTCTGTATTTATTGCTATGACTATCATCTTTTTACTTGGTGTGTTTCTGAGTCGCGTTTCAGGTATATCTTGGTGGCTAAGTGGTTTAAGAACACTTTTGGTAGGGATATTAACCGCAGTGCTGATTTTTGTATTTGTGGGGTATTAGAGTGGAGAAGCATTACTATCAGCTAGATATTAAAACTGCCTTAAGTAAGCTTGAAACTTCAGTTGAAGGCTTATCTAGCGAGCAGGCACTACTGCTTCTGCAGAAAAATGGTCCTAACGTTATTCCTTCCAAAAAAATGCAATCTATCTGGCAATTGTTTTTTAAACAGTTTGCTGATTTTATGATAATTGTATTGTTAATTGCTGCTTTTGTTTCGGGGCTGGTTGGCGAATTAATTGATAGTGTTGCGATAGTTATTATTTTGTTACTTAATTCAGTTTTTGGCACTGTTCAAGAGTTTAGAGCACAGCGATCCCTAGAGGCATTGCAAAAAATGGCATCTCCATCTGCGACCGTGTTGCGTGATGGGCAAGCCGTGACCTTGTCTGCAGATAAATTGGTGGTAGGTGATATTGTATTACTAGAAGCAGGTAATATCGTGCCTGCGGATATACGTTTGATTGATGTTGAAGAATTACAAGTGAACGAATCTTCAATTACTGGAGAATCACAAGCGGTTATCAAACAGAAAACAAAATTAAAAGACAATAATCTATTTATTGGAGACAGGACCAACAGCGTTTTTAAAGCTAGCATGATAACCAGTGGAAGAGCATCAGGGGTGGTATTTGCAACTGGCCTAAATACCGAAATAGGCCTAATTGCTAAGCTATTAAAGCAGGAAGACGACACAAAGACACCCTTACAGATAAGACTAGCTAAGTTTGGCCGCTTCCTTGCCTTCGCTATATTATTTATCTGTGTACTATTGTTTGTTGTTGGAGTACTTCAGGGCCAACCAATACTACTAATGTTTTTGACCTCAGTTAGTTTAGCCGTTGCGGCAATACCAGAAGCGTTACCTGCGGTAATTACGATTTCTCTTGCATTGGGGGCTCGCAAGTTACTAAAGCAACAGGCTTTAGTACGTAATTTACCAGCAGTCGAGACCTTGGGCTCCGTGACTTATATTTGTACCGACAAGACTGGCACTTTAACCCAAAATATAATGTCAGTTGAACAAGTACTAGTAGGACAACAACAGTCTAGCCAATTGTCCAAAGAATGTGTTCAGCTGGAGCAAACATTTGGCCAAGCTCTGGCAATAAGTAATGATGTAATACAAAAGGATGGCATACCTTTCGGTGACCCCACAGAGTTGGCTTTATTTGAATTTGCAAAGCAAAGTGGTTTTGACAAAGAACTGATAATAAAAGATATGCCTCGACAAGCCGCTATCACATTTGATAGTGAACGAAAGCTAATGACAACATTGCATGGTAATTTCTCTGAGGTCATAGCTTATGTCAAAGGCGCAACAGAAAAAGTGCTAGAAAATTGTGTGAAAACACAACAAGGCAACGAGCAAATAGATATAGACAAGAATCAGATTTTAGCTGAAGCGGAACGGCTAGCAAATGATGGTTATCGTGTATTGGCGCTGGCCAAACGTAACTTTGAGTCAATGCCTGAACACATAGATGCAGACACTATTGAGCAAAGGTTGTGCTTTTTAGGTTTGGTAGCGCTAACCGATCCACTTCGAACCGAAGTGCCCCAAGCTATGGCAGATTGTATATCTGCCGGCATTACCCCAGTTATTATAACTGGAGATCATAGAGGAACAGCCTTAGCAATTGCCAAACGTTTAAATATCGCAAATGGCGAACCCAAGATGTTAGATGGTGGGGAACTCGCACGTATACCTGAGCAAGAATTAATAAAAGAACTCAGTTCAGTACAACTTTTTTCTAGGGTGTCGCCATTACAAAAATTAACCATTGTTAAAGCGCTGCAAGAAAACAATCAGTTTGTAGCAATGACAGGGGATGGGGTAAATGATGCACCAGCATTACAGCGCGCAAATATAGGCATTGCAATGGGCCGAACAGGCACTGATGTTGCGCGTGGGGCGTCAGACATGGTGTTATTAGATGATGACTTTTCAACCATAGTCCGTTCAGTTAAAGCGGGGCGCAGAATATTCGATAACATTAGAAAATTCATAAAATATACAATGAGTTCAAATTCTGGGGAAATCTGGACCCTTTTTCTAGCCCCATTTTGTGGACTACCGATCCCTCTGTTACCAATACACATATTGTGGATAAACCTTGTGACTGATGGTTTGCCTGGATTGGCTTTAAGTGCTGAGCCTGCCGAGCGGGATATTATGCGCCGACCTCCACGCCCGGTAGGAGAGAGCTTTTTCACCCATGGTATGTGGCAGCATATTTTATGGGTTGGATTAGCGGTTGGGGGCATCTCAATTGCAATGTTAGCCTGGACCATTGAACGAAATGTCAACTATTGGCAAACCTCAGTTTTTACCGTTTTGGTTTTTTGTCAATTGTTTCATTCATTGGCTGTACGCAGTGAATCAGAGTCTATCTTTACAATAGGCTTAATCAGTAATAAACCCATGTTTTCTGCTATAGCTATGACTGTATTACTGCAATTAATGGTTGTTTATACCCCAGCCTTTAATCACATTCTGCATACCCAGCCCTTACCGCTAAATGAGTTATTTATTTGTATCGCGGTTTCTTCTGTTATTTTATGGGCTGTAGAAGGTGAAAAACTGCTAATAAGAAAAGGGATTTTGTACAACAACAGATAAACGCTTAAAAATAATTTATTCATTTTACAAAGCGACTTTGCGTTTCTAATTTTGATACAGATCAAAGCTGCTTTTCCTTGTTTGGTTAGCCTTCGTTATACGAGTTAGCAAATTGGGATCAGCATGGACTATGTAACGATTGAAAAAAAGCTAAGCAACCAAGATAAACCACCTAATATGCTTGGGTATCAACATAGTGTTAGCCATTTTGATTGGGAGCAGGCCAATAGTTTAATTAAGGGTTATAAAAACGGAATCAATATTGGTTATGAAGCCGTTGACCGTCATGTTGAAGAGGGGTACGGCGAGCAAACAGCATTAATTTTTCTTGGCAAAAACAATCAAAGACAACTTTACTCCTATCAACAGTTACAAAAAAGCAGCAATCGTTTTGCCAATTTATTAAAAAGCCTGCAAGTTCAGAAGGGGCACTTACTATGCAGTTTGACTGATAGAAGTCCAATCCTATATAGCGCTATTATTGGTTGTTTTAAATCTGGCGTGGTGTTCAGTCCTTTGTTTTCCGCTTTTGGACCGGAGCCGATAAAATCTAGAATGGAAATTGGCGGAGCTAGAGTATTACTCACAAGTGCACGGCTTTATCAAAAGAAAATAGCGCCTTGGCACCATGAATGTAAATCATTAAGACAGGTATTACTTTATGACTGCAAAGGTCAATGCCCTCCGGGCTGTATAGACTTAGACCAAGTATTAAGTCAACAAAGTGACAACTACCAAATAAACAAAACCACTGCTTTAGATACTGCACTGTTACATTTCACCAGTGGCACAACTGGTGAGCCTAAAGGCGTAGTGCATGTGCATGAAGCGGTTATTTATCATAAGTATTCAGGTTTTTGTGCGTTGGATATTCATCCTCAAGATATCTATTGGTGCACCGCCGACCCAGGATGGGTGACGGGTATTTCGTACGGGGTTATTTCACCACTTTGTAACCGAGCCACCCTTGTTATAGATAATGCTGAATTTGACCCTGTTCGTTGGTACAGCATTTTACAACAAGAAAAAGTCAATATTTGGTATACCGCTCCTACAGCAATCCGGATGTTAATGAAGTCGGGTAATGAAATGAGCCAGCAATATGATTTATCAGCGTTGCGATTATTGGCCAGTGTAGGAGAGCCACTTAATCCAGAAGCTGTAGTTTGGAGCCAGAAGTACCTTGGCAAACCCTTTCATGATAACTGGTGGCAGACTGAAACTGGAGGGATCATGCTAGCCAACTTCATTGGCGAAAATGTAAAACCGGGTTCTATGGGTAGACCATTACCCGGGATCAAAGCGGGTATTTTAAAAACAGATAAGCTAGGCAACATAGTAGAGGTAACAACACCTGGAGAGTCTGGTGAGCTAGCATTTAAGCAGGGCTGGCCTTCAATGTTCCGAGATTACCTGTTTCAAACTAAACGTTATCAGAGTTGTTTTAAGGATGATTGGTATCTAAGTGGAGATTTGGCGTATCAAGATGATGACGGGTATTTTTGGTTTATTGGACGCAATTCAGACTTAATCAAATCGGCCGGTCATTTAATTGGTCCGTTTGAGGTAGAAAGCGCATTAGTTGAGCACCCCGCGGTAGTCGAAGCTGCAGTGATTGGCATACCAGACTCAGTAGCTGGAGAAATTGTTAAAGCGTTTATATCTATAAAACCTGGTTTCGATCCGAATGATGCTTTGCTTAAAAGTGTCATGGCTCACGCCCGCAAGAAATTAGGGGCAACGTTAGCTCCAAGAGAAATTTGTATCAAAAAAAACCTACCCAAAACGAGAAGTGGAAAAATCATGCGCAGATTGTTGAAGGCTCGTGAACTTGGTTTACCTGAAGGTGATATTTCTACTTTAGAAAGTGACGAAAACGAGATTGTTAATTCTAACAATGAAACTTAGCCTAATTAAGAAATAAAACTATGAATACAGATAACAATAAAGTCCATATGGATATTGCACATCTGAAACTTTTGTTCAAAAAAATGCTGCGAATAAGGCGTTTCGAAGAAAAATGTGCAGAACTCTATACTCAAGAAAAAATCCGTGGTTTTTTACATCTCTATATAGGAGAAGAAGCTGTTGCTGTAGGTGTGATGCAAGCATTATCAACTAATGATGCAGTATTCGCCACATACCGAGAACATGGCCATGCTTTGGCTAGAGGTTTAAGTATGAATAAAGTCATGGCTGAAATGTTTGGAAAAGTAACTGGCAGCAGTCGCGGAAGAGGCGGCTCAATGCATATATTCGATGTAGAAAAACGATTTTATGGTGGAAATGCAATAGTAGCAGGCGCTTTACCATTAGCAGTTGGCCTAGCCTTAGCCAACAAGATGCAGAAAAAACAGGACGTTGTGGTGTGCTTTTTTGGTGAAGGTGCTGTTGCAGAAGGGGAGTTTCACGAGAGTCTAAATTTGGCTCAATTATGGCAACTACCAATCCTATTTGTGTGTGAAAACAATGGTTACGCAATGGGTACTGCACTGGCCATTTCAGAATCAGAGCAACATATCTTCCGCAAAGCGCAAAGCTATGGTTTAAAAGCCCAAGCGGTAGATGGAATGAATGTAGTCGAAGTCGAATCCGCGGCAACCCAATATTGTATAAGTATTAAAAACGGAGATGGCCCCTGTTTATTGGAATGTAATACCTATCGTTTTCGAGGGCATTCAATGTTTGATACCCAGCTTTATAGAGAGTCTGAAGAAATAGAAGAATGGAAAAGTAAGGGCCCAATTATAAAGTTGCGCCGCTGGCTGGAAGCCAATGGAAAGTTGGATCCTGCTGAATTAAAGACTATTGAAGATCAAGTGGAAGATGAAATCAACCAATCCGTCGAGTTTGCTCAGAGCAGTGAAGTTGAAAATGTATCTGACCTATGTTTTGGGGTTTATGCGGAGTCAAAAAATTGAACGATCAAAGTATAACTTACAGAGAAGCTTTAAAAACGGCTATATCAGAAGCAATGCGTAGCGATGAACGAGTGTTTCTTATGGGTGAAGATGTGGGTAACTACGGCGGTTGTTATGCCGTATCCAAGGGGTTATCAGATGAGTTTGGGGCTGATCGTGTCATAGACACCCCCTTGTCCGAATCTGGCTTTGTTGGCGCTGGAATAGGTGCTGCAATGGGCGGAATGCGGCCAATAGTCGAAGTTATGACTGTTAATTTTAGCCTGTTAGCACTCGATCAAATTGTGAATAATGCCGCAACATTAAGACATATGTCTGGCAATCAAATTGGCATACCTTTAGTTATCCGCATGGCTACTGGAGCAGGCAAACAATTAGCTGCCCAGCATTCCCATAGTCTGGAAAATTGGTACGCACATGTTCCCGGCATTAAAGTGCTTGTACCAAGTACTGTCGCCGATGCTCGGTACATGCTTGCAATGGCACTAGCCGATCCAGATCCAGTCATACTGTTCGAACATGTCATGTTATACAACGAGTCGGCTGCTATTCCAGCGCCTAAAGACTGCCCAGACATGCACCAAGCTGTAGTCAGAAAATCCGGTAATGATATTAGCCTAATCACATACGGCGGCTCACTTTCTAAAACATTAGAGGCGGCCAAAGAATTAGACAGTCATGGAATAAGCGCAGAGGTGATTGATTTAAGATGTTTAAGACCATTAGATACTCATACCTTGTATCAATCGGTTGAAAAAACCCATCGCGTATTAGTGGTTGACGAAGGTTGGCGTACCGGAAGTTTGGCAGCTGAAATATGTGCATTAATAGCAGAAGACTGTTTTTGGTCACTGGATGCGCCACCAAGTAGAATTTGCAGTAAGGAAGTCCCAATTCCTTATCCGCAACATTTAGAACGTGCGGCAACACCGCAAGTTGCTCAAGTGGTAGAGGCTGCTATGAAGTTATTGAATCGGGAAGTTCCCGCATGAAGATACTCACTATGCCATCTTTTGGCGCAGATATGGCAAAAGGCAGTATTGTAAAGTGGAATGTGAAACCAGGAGATCACGTATCCAAAGGCGATATCGTTGCTAGTATTGAAACCATGAAAGGCCTGATTGATATGGAGGTTTATGATGAGGGAACAATTACCAAATTAGTCGCTGTGGAAGGCGAAGAGTTAGAAATTGGTCGTCCTATCGCTGAGCTTCAGTTAACCAACGAAGAATCTTCAAACAATAAGCCTGAGCAAATACCCACAGATGCAGCGTTACCAAGCGTAGAAACTATTACAACACAAGTGGTTAACTTGTCTGGTAAACAAGATAAAGAAGATAAAAAGACTCCGAACATCTCTAACATACCAGACCACAGCGAGCTTAAGCCAAAACCCCAAATACCCAAAATATCGCCAGCAGCACGTTTTAGGGCTAAAGAATTAGGTATTGATTGGAGGCAACTTGCCCAAGGTAATGGACCTAATGGAGCGTTACAGCTAAACGATATTAATGCTGTTTATGAAATGCATCCAGAACCGCAAGAAAGTCCCAGTGATTTGATGCGTCAAGCAATTGCCAGCACAGTGAGTCGGTCGAAGCGAGACATTCCCCATTATTATCTTCAATTGGATATGCTGCTAGATAACGCGGTACGTTGGTTAAGGGAACACAATGCAGATTTACCTCCGAATAAACGTATATTGATCAATGCAGTGATTTATTCGGCAATTGCTCGAGCGTTAACTTCGTTTCCAGCGTTTAACGGTTTTTATCGTGATGGCCACTATGAGTCATCTGACTCAGTGCATTTAGGCAATGCTATTAGTTTACGACAAGGAGGTTTAATGGTTGCTGCTATACATGATGCACAACATTTAGGATTAATAGAGATGATGGAAAAAATCACAGACCAAGTAAACCGAGCCAGAAAAGGTGGTCTTCGCATGTCAGAAATGCAAGAAGCAACTGTGACTGTATCTAATCTAGGAGACAGAGGTTCAGACAGTATACAAAGCATAATCCTTCCCCCTCAGGTCGCTATATTTGGCATTGGCAGGCAGCGTACTGTGCCTTGGATAGTGGACAACACTGTGAGTTGTGCATCGATAGTCAGTATGAGTCTTGCAGCAGATCACCGGGTCAGTGATGGTCATTTAGGGGCAAGATTACTCAATAAAATTAATAAATATTTGCAAAAACCCGAGACATTAATATGAACAATAATGAAACACTGAAAGCGCTAGTGAGTAAACTTATACTAGATATTGCACCTGAGGCAGAAATGCATAATCTAGATCCCAACGAAGACTTAAGGGAAGAGCTAGATTTAGACTCAATGGATTTTATGAATTTACTCGATTCTATCGCAAAAGAAACGGGGGTGAATGTGCCGGAGAGTGATTATTCTTTGGTGAATTCTTTACAATCCTTAACTGACTATATTGATAAACGACTTTAGGTCCATAAGGGTAATAATCTGTTGTTTGATTTAAATCAATAATGGCCCCAAGAATTAAAACTAGACTTATTTTAAGCTTCATTGATGGAATATCACTATGAATGTCGGAGATATTTGTTCAAAAAATATAGTATCTGTTTCACCACTCGATTCAGTGGCAGACGTCGCTAGAGTCATGCGTGAACAACATGTTGCTTCAGTCGTTGTAGTTGATAATAAGTATGGCGAAATTAGGCCTCAAGGGGTAATTACAGAACGTGATTTGGTGATTGAGGTGTTGGCAGCAAAAATAGACCCTACCTCTGTTAGGGCGGAAGATATTCTAACCAGTGAATTGATTTGCGTAACTGAAACACACAATGTAGCTGAAGCACTTAAATATTTGCGTTTTTACGCTGTAAGACGAGCCCCAGTTGTAAACGTAAATGGGATTCTTGTTGGCTTATTTTGCATAGAAGATTCGTTGGCATCATTGTTAGAAGAATACACTGGTTTGGTCAAATTGCTTAGTCATGCACTGGTGAATGAAAAGCATTAAATACTGTGATTAAGTAATAGAGATACTGTTCCTATCTAAATACAGTCTGAATAGTAAAACTATTCAGACTGTTTAAAGAGACAACAACTTTTTGTATTTATAAAATCACTGTTTAATCCAACATATCACCTTCTAATCAGCTGATTATTGAAGTTAAAATATTTAACAATTGATTGTGTTGAAGGTTAATCATTTATTAACTTTATTGATTTCCTTATCAAGCATATTAATCATGGCCATGATCTTATAGTGATTCGTTTTTAAAACATGGTGAAATTCTGCGTGTTGCCCGTGGATTTTTCGTTCTTTTTGATGCAACGCGATTGTTTTTTCATCCGCAACATTAAAGACTTCGCTAGTTGGATCTTGTTCCGCGTTAGCCATAGTGTGTTCATGTTTATGGTCTATATTGGAAAGTGCTTGAATGACCTGAGCATGCTCAAATATTGATGCCGTTTGCTGTTTTAATGATTTTTCTATTTCCATCAATTTAGTAAGGGCGTTTTCTTGGTCTGTTTTCCAAAACTCTATCTCATCTAGCCACAAAGCATGTTCAGACGACCATTGACTATGCTCCTGATGCGCAGCGAGATGCTCTGCAGATCTAACAGTTTGCGCTTCTTCTCTGAGTGACTGAGTAAACGCAATAAACTCTGCTGTATTTGTGTTAGCAATACTCTGTAACTTGTTCCAAACTGATTTATTTACATAAGCGATGTCAAATTCTATTTGATTTTTATAGGCTTCTCTCGCTCCTTCTACAGCATCACTCCACAAACGCAAGTTTTCCTTTAAGTGTTTACTCGCTTGCTGAATTTTTTCTTTGCTTACCTCCGTCGCATCACCCAGTTTTTTTTCTGCTGAATGTAAAGCATGCTGCAAGGTTTTGCCTTCTTTCACTACAAACGTCTCGACGCTATCAACCATTGCTTGATAACTTTTCTGTAATTCTGTTTTCTGATTTTTTGATGTCATGTGGAGAGCCTTATAGAATTAATATAAATACTTTTATGATAATACTCAGCTGCAAATTAGATACTATTCGGTGTAATACTTAATAAATTGTGGACATTACTTAGTTGGATTTTTAGTGACAAAACATAGAATTTTGACCACAGTAAACCAAAATTATTCGTTTACAAAATAGCGGCCTTTTTTACACTTGTTGTAAATTACGCAACGACAAACTAATTGGGTAGTGGTCAGAAGAATGAATGTTGGTATGTACGAACGCATCTGTTACCTCTAGCCCCCGACAGTAAACATGATCAAGATGCTGAAATAAATGATTTATCCTTGGCTGACGCTTTATTTTCACCTCCGCTAATCCAAATGACTTAGCGATTTCATTAAAATATTTCAACCTTTTATTATTCCAAGTATTAAAATCACCTGCTAATAAAATCGGTCCATTATGCTGCTCTAGCATTTGGAAAACTTGATCTAAGTGGGAGCTGAATTTATTAAATGACACAAAGTTAATAATATGACAATTAATAACCAGTAATGATTGTTCTAAATTCGCCAATGGATAAACGGTAGCAAGTAACATTTTTTTTGTTTGTGTAATGGGCTCACTATAAGTTGAGGCGGAAAAATAATGTTTTTTCGCGGTAACTGTCGACCCCGTTTTAACGCCAGTTTCGATGTTAGTTTTTACGTTCCTAAAGCTACGCGCCATGATCCATTGATGTTGCACTGATTTGTTAAAATGAACATCTAAGGGGGAGTTTAAAATAGCTTCTTGTAGAAGCACTAAATCTTTGTTGTGTACCAATGTTATAAAGTCGTCGCGCCATGCTTTTTTCTGACACTTGAACACATTCCAAATTAGTATGTTGATGCTTGGCCCGAAGACCGGTTTAGAAGCGCGTCCCATTATTTTTAGAGATTCAACTTTGCTATACCGACTGCTAATCATAAAAATACTGGCCTTTCTCGAACTTATATCTGCGAAAGTGTCGTTCTTATAATAACACTAAAGATAGGGCGAAAATAATCGAAACAAGTTGTTGCGAATTTTTATAAAAATCGATGTAGCTTCTATATCGCCCTCGATAACTGGAATAGCATGTTGTTTTTTTAAGTTAAATAAGTCTGTTAATTTTGCATTAAGAGCCTGATCAAAACATTCTAAATTGATTTCAAAATTAAATTCCAAACTTCTCGCATCCCAGTTGGCAGAACCAATAAATGACCAAATATCATCAATAATAACGATCTTACTGTGGTCAAAAAAACGTTTGTTTTTATATATTTTTATACCGTGCTCAATGATTCTCGAGAAATTTGCTTCCATGACCCAGTCCACAAAAAGAATATCACTGTGTTCAGGTACAATTATTTCTATTAACACACCACGCATCGCAGCAGCATGAAGCGATGTCATAAGTGTTTGGTCTGGAATAAAATAAGGGGTCATGATTTTTACGCTTGTTTGTGCGCAAACTAAAGCATTAATTAGTGTCCAGCGTATTTTGTTATGGTCTTCATTTGGACCATCTTTGATGACACGAGAGACGACAGATTGATCACTGGAGGGCTGCAATGTGTTTGGTTTATAGCGAGGGAATTGAATTGCCTCACCGGTTGCAAAAAACCAATCCTCTGTAAACACTTGGCTAATCTGGTCAATTACTTGACCTGTTACTTTAAACTGAACATCATCGATAGGACTTGCTGCTGATTTAACCATATTATTCTGGCTTATGTTCATACCACCGATGAAGGCCACTTCAGCATCCACACATAATATTTTTCTGTGATTTCTTAAGTTAATAAAACGAATACTGGTAAGAGAAATGGAAGGTAAGAAACGAGCCGTATTTATTCCTGACTTTTTTAAAGCCCTGTTTGTTTTAAGCCAGCTATAACCAATGCCTATCCTGTCCAACAAAACGTTCACAACCACACCGCGTTGTTGTGCTTCAACTAAAGCGTTTATGAACTGCCGTCCAAGTGGATCGTAATCAAAAATATAGCTTGATAATACAATATAACGTTTAGCATTACGTATAGATTGAAGCATTGAAGGGTAGGCGGCATCGCCATTAATAAGCGGTTCAACTGTGTTTTGTGCTATGTAATTAGCTGGTTCAATCGATTGTCCGGCAATGATAGCTGAATGCCAATTTTTGGGTAGGTGGTGATAATTTGTAACCTTTTCATGCTTGCTAGCACCTGGTATAGGTGTTTGTGGATGCTTTTTCTTAGCCAAACGCTTTATACGATTTATCCCAAACAACCAATAAAATAGGCTTCCTACGACAGGGGAAAGTACTACTAGGCCTATCCAAGCTAACGATGTGCGTTCATTTTCTTTAAACATAATCACATGTAAAGAAGTTAGAAGAGATAATAATATGTGCAAAATAACAGTAATAGTGACCCAGTGAATAAGGAGCCACTTAACTAATTCTTCAAATATTTGCATAAAAGACAACTCAAATAATGTGCGTATAACTTAATTGCATAGACCTAAACTTCCTCTAGGGTTGTTTTTCTAGTCGGTCGAGTTTGGTATCGCTTGATTCAAACTATGTAGCCCAGCTTCCAGCTCAGTATTACCAAAACAAATACCTAAAGATAATGCGCTAGCTAGGGCAGGGTCCTGCAGTGTAACTAATCTACTTTTATTGGCTACATATTTAAGAGAAGTACTGCACACTTGATTATTTTTCAAAACCACTACACTGCCAAAATGTTTGTTGGCTACCAAAGAAGCGGCATAAGTGCCTAAGTTAGTGGCAAAGATACGATCAAATGCTGTAGGTGAACCACCTCTTTGAATATGCCCCAAAGTAGTGGCACGAATTTCTGCATCCATCTTTTCTTCCAATTGCATTTTTAATACATTGGCAATACCACCTAAACGTATTGGATCAGTACTAAATTCTTTAGTTTCGCGGATGGTAAATTCACCTCCAACTTGTTTAGCTCCCTCAGCCACCACCACGAGTGAATAATGTTGTTCACCCATGCGTAATTGACAAGCTTTGGCTACTTCATCGATATCATAAGCAAACTCGGGGACCAAAATGACATCAGCTCCTCCGGCAATACCTGCGTGTAATGCTATCCAACCAGCATATCTGCCCATAGTTTCAAGTATCATCACGCGTTTGTGAGATTGGCCTGTTGTACGTAATCGATCTATTGCATCAGTTACAATGCTAACGGCGGTATCAAAACCAAAAGTACGATCTGTCCCCATCAAATCATTGTCAATGGTTTTGGGTATACCCACTATATTCATACCCAACTTTGACATCTCGTGAGCGATAGATAATGAGCCATCACCACCAATAACAACCAATCCATCTAAGCCAAGACTTACATAATAATCCATCACTTTTTCTGAAACGTCTTCACCAAAATAGTTAAATGGATTTGCGCTATTATTGGTGCCAAGTATGGTGCCACCTAGGGATAAAATACCACTACAATCAGCGTAACTTATCACTCTAGTTCGTTGTTCTATGAGCCCTAAAAAACCATCATTTATACCGATAATTTCAGCTGAACAATTGAGCATTAAACTTTTAGCTACAGCACGAATAGCCGCGTTTAAACCTGAACAATCACCACCACCGGTTAGTATTCCAATACGTAAAGTTTTAGTCTTCATAGTACGACTCTTTTCTAGTTTTCCAATAATTTAACACACTATAGGTGATGCAAAATGGCGTTTTTGGTTGTTATCAACCTTGTTAGCATCAGTATTCATATTGTTTCAGTAACCCCTATCAATTAGAAATATAATGTCGAGGATTGTGTTGACTCAGATCAAGTTTTCCCAGAGTAGTTTATGCTGAAATAGAATTTATATATTTTCCTTATGTAGGTTCATAAAATAATGGCAACAGTTAAGTTTTTAGGTGCGGCACAAGAAGTCACAGGGTCGTGTCACATGTTTGAGGCGCCAGCCTTCGGTCGTATTCTATTTGATTGTGGAATGCATCAAGGTGGTAGTCGAGTGGATAGGGAGCAAAAAGAAACTTTTTTGTTTGATCCTAAGACAATTGATGCTGTCATCCTGTCTCATGCTCACCTAGATCATAGTGGTATGTTACCCAAATTAGTACATGACGGTTATGACGGCCCTATTCACTGTGCTGATGCCACTGCTGATTTATTACAAGTTATGTTATTAGATTCAGTGAGTATCTATTTAGGCGATTTACAACACGAAAATCGACGTCTTGCTCGCAAAGGCAAACCTTTAATAGAGCCTGAATATACAGAAGAAGACGTAATTAAAGCGCTGTCTTTGTGTCAATCACATCTTTATGAAACTGAATTTTCATTATCTGCTGACGCCAGCATAAAATTTCATGATGCCGGACATATTTTAGGCTCCGCAATGATTGAGCTTTCTTTTAGTGATAAAGGAAAAGATAAGAAAGTCGTTTTCTCTGGAGATTTAGGTAACAAAAGTGCGGTTTTAATGAATGACCCTACAGTGCTGAACAAAGCTGATTTAGTTTTGATGGAAGGTACTTATGGCGATCGTAATCACCGACCAATAGAAGATACTGTTTCTCAGTTAAAAGATATATTACATGATACCCAAGAACGTGGGGGCAATATCATGATCCCCGCATTTGCAGTGGGTCGCACCCAAGAATTGTTGTTTTATCTAGGCCAGTTACATAGAGAAGGGTTATTAGATAACTGGCAAGTGATACTAGACAGCCCTATGGCAATAGAAGTGACTAAAGTATATGACCGCTGGTTTGAATCTCTTGATAGCCTTGAAATAGAGCAAGCGACACCTAACGCGCACTCTATTATTAAAGACTTTATTCCACGTCTGTTTTTGTCTGTTTCCCCAGAAAACTCCATTGCTATTAACAATATAACTAAAGGCGCGCTGATTATAGCTGGCAGCGGCATGTGTACTGGAGGCCGTATTAGCCATCACTTTAAACAACGAATTTGGGATTCACGGAATACAATCATTTTCTGTGGTTATCAAGCCAAAGGGACCTTGGGTCGTTTATTAGTAGACGGCAAAGAAAATATTAAATTATTCAACGAGACCTATTTAGTAAGATCCCAAATCGAAACTTTAGGTGGTTTTTCGGCCCATGCGGGGCAACAAGAACTAATGGATTGGGTCTCTAACTTTGATGATTCCGCCAGAATAGTATTGGTGCATGGAGATCCTGAAGCTCTCGAAGTGTTGTCACAAAGACTATGGAAAGAAAAAAATATTGCTACGGACATCCCACCAATTGGTCATTGTATTGCCTTCTAACAACCAAGGTTAACAATGGATAGTACACATTAAATGATACGCAGCGTTTAGCGAGCAATTGTTGATTCAGATCAAAATCCAAAAATCATTACAAATTATGCTGGGCAAACTGACCCAGTAACAGAATATATGTGTTTAGGTTGCTCAGTGAAATAAGCAAATAAATTAACAGCGATTAAATGTACTAAGAGGCGATTTTGATGAATAACTTGGAAGTTGGAAATTCTAAAGAGTGTGAGTTGGATGGAAAGCAAATAACAATTCGTCCAATAAGTATAGAAGATATGTCTTTGGAGCATGATTTTATTGATCACCTTTCACCTGAGACTAAACATTATCGCTTCTTCGGTGCGATTAATAATGTATCAGACAAAATGTTAAAGAGTTTGTGTGATGTTGACGGTAAAAACTCTATGGCTTTTATTGCCACCGAGTTAGTTAATGAACAAGAAACAGAAATTGGTGTTTGTCGCTATGTGTTAACTGAGAAACCGAATATATACGAATTAGCCTTAACAATAGCAGACAAATGGCAACATAAAGGTTTGGGGAAATTGTTAATGAACGAGCTAATAGATTATGCCAAAAGCCATGGTGTAAAATGGATTTACTCAGTTGAATTGGCAGATAATTCTTTTATGCGTTCTTTATCTAAAGAACTAGGTATGAAACTAAAAACCGATCCTGATGACCACCATCAAGTGATTTACACCTTAGAACTTTAGCTTCCATGTGAGCAATAATGTTGGTTAATCAATTTTCTAGTCCTCAAAAACGCGTTTTGAATTATTTAGTAAATTGATTAACGTTAGGTTTAGGCAAAGACTGTTAATTACCCTAAGACTGAGTGTTAGTTTAGGGATTTGATTAGAGTCAAACTTAATTATCTATTCAACAAATACGACAAGATTGAAGGCAACAGTATGAAAAATGACATTACAGAAACAGCAAAAATAGAAATTGAAAAAATAGTAGAACAAGTTAAGCAGGAAAGGGATGAAATGATACTAAAAGCTCATCTTTTTAAAGCTGAAGCGAAAGATGAGTGGGCTAAAGTGGATAAAGAATGGGAGCATTTGAAATCTAAGTCGGAGCAGGTAGGTAAAGAAGCCAAAGGGGCATCAGGAGATGTATCTGCTGCTGCTAAACTTCTGGGTGAAGAAATAATAAAAAGCTTTAAACGTATACGTAAAACTCTCTAAGTTTTGCCCAGTTACTTTTAAAAAGTGTGAATTCATCTTAGTGGATCGGCACTTAACCTAAGAATCAGTAAAAATACAATCCCCGGCTAATTTATCTTTGATTACAAAGACTAATTAGCCGCGAATTTTGAAACAACCTACAAATCCTACAATGACAAAATCGGCTAGATTGGTTGCAGTTATTCGTAATAATACCACTCATTTTCATAAGCCAAACTACCCCATAGAACATGAGCTAGCGCGATATCTGATAAGCTTTCATTGAGTTTATTTGGAGCCAGTGTTTTATCCGCAAAATCATACATAAAATTACTCGGAGCTTTTTGCGGTTGAAGTATTGTTACTTCATCACCTTGCATATAGGCAAAGTTCTCAGCATATTGCGTCATGGCTCGCCCAGATGCGTTAGCGCTATTTAGGTCATGCCCCAACATTGGTGAATTATTTTCTATGCCCATTAAAGACAGTAGTGTAGGTGCTAAATCAATTTGACTAACGACTCTTTCATCGGAATAGTTGTTCTTTTCAGAATTTAGAATCACACCTGGAATATGAAAGTTTTTGATTGGTACTAGGTCACTTCCCAAAGCTCTAGCATCGTGATCTGCGACTACAAGAAATACTGTATCTTTCCAATAGTCTCGTGTTTTTGCGATCTTGATAAACTTACCTAAAGCATAATCAGCATATTGGATTGCTTTATGACGCATAAGTTCTTTTGTATCGTATTCTTCTAGTTGTTTATCAGTGTATTCAATGGGTGTAACAACACCATCTGGAATTTCAAATGGGTCATGATTACTTGAAGAAAAGATAAAACTAAAAAATGGCTTATCGTTATTATGAAGTGCAGTTAATTCAATATCTGCTTGATTGAATAAATCCTCATCACAGGCTCCCCACGATGCCACAAACTGTGGGTCAATAATATCCTTAAAATCTACAATATCCGTGTCGCGAATATACAGTGGAAGCAAAAATTGGTGGTAATTCCGAGCAAATTTATGGCACTGCTTGTCGCCAAGCAGATGGCAGCTGGATAGTTCAGAGTTATTGATGCGAACTCAGTTTTCAACTGAGCCTTGCAAATACCGTAAAATCCTCTGTGTAATTACTGGACTAGTAAGCCCCACTTTTTTGGCTAATGAAATTGCGGCATCACTTTGCATATTGTGGTCGTTGGCCATATGAATCGCTAACCATGCGCTCGCGCGATTACCACTGGAGCAATGCATTAAGATTTTCTTATCTTTATGCTGTTGCACCAGTTCGCTGATTTGATTAATGATATCTGGATCAAAGCTTTCACCGGAGGCGGATATTGGAAGGTTGTAATAATTTAGTCCAGCTTGATTTACCGCCTTTTTTTCATCCCAAGTTACTTCGCGATGATCTCGTAAATTGATCACCAACTCTATGCCTTTTTCACGGGCAATATCAAAGGTTTCAGAGTCAGGCTGGGAAGTGATATACAAATGCTTAATCCCAACTACCTTTTTTGCTGCGCCCCAAGTTTCAGGCTGACACACTTGAAACTGTTCATTTCCAGTTTCTAACGTGTCATTCGTCATCTTAACAACAGCGCAAGTTGCTCCCAACCAAGCTTCGTGATCATCCTTGTCCATCGTTTTTGAATCTGCACTGAAAAGCTGAGCGCATCCACTAAGAGCCAATAAAAATAGGTAGATAGCGAAGTAGGGCATCCAACTTGGTTTTGGATTATTTATCTTTGTTTTGAACATAATCTTTAATCTCATAAAATTTCGTTTAATTACTTAGACAAGAGTACCCAGAAATAGTCAATCAAATTTGATCCGTATCAACAAGTATAAAAATTAAACAATTCATAATAGGCACTCTTTATTCAATCGTTTAAAAGTAGGTCTTATGAACGTCAAGGAAATCACCAAAATTGCGAAAAGTCGTGGAATAAAACCAGGAAGATTAAATAAAACATTACTTATTCGGACTATACAATTAGAAGAAGGGAATTTTGACTGTTATGGCACGGCCTATAGTGAAGAGTGTGACCAGCACCAATGTAGTTGGCGTAAAGACTGTTTAGGTCAAACAAAACAAGTTAAGCATTAAAATGCAAAGACGACAAAAATAGAGAGCAGACTTTATGTCGATTAAATGTGAACTCACAGAGCTTAAGTCCCAATCAAGTTTAACTATTCGTCTTAGAACATCCGCTGAAGATTTGCCGGACGTTTATGCCAACGGATATGCTGATATCGCAAAGTATCTGGAAGAATGTGATGCAGAACCTGCTGGGCCTGCTTTTGCAATATATTACAGTCTTGATTTGCGGGACTTGGATGTGGAATTTGGTTTTACTGTATCGAGTAGTTTAAAAGGAATAGATAACATTCGACCCAGTCAAACACCTAATGGTAAATCCGTAACTTGTTTGCATATTGGTCCCTATAGCGATGTCGAACCTTCGTATCGTGCACTCACAGAATGGCTCAAAGATTACGGTTATGAATCAGCAGGTATCGCCTATGAAGTGTACTTAAATGATCCTATTGTAACCGAGCCAGATAAATTAAAAACTCAAGTTTATGAGTTGATTAGGACTATTGAATTGTAGCGTTTAATCAAGATGATGAAAAAGATATTACAAAATCGTAATCATGTTGCTTGTATCATCTATAGGTGCGGTGATTATAGATTAGTTCGCTGTTACTTTTTCACGGCAAGTAATGAATATTTTTTCATTGTCGATATACTGTCTAAATAAAGGAATACCTACATGGGTTCCTATAATGTATATTATGTTAAATTGAGTATTTTATGATAATAACAACTAAGTTACCGCAATCCTTGATTCTAGACGACCAGGGTCAGTAGTAAATATATGCTTGGTGGTAACTCCCGTACTGATAAAGTAGAAACGATTAAGAAACTGATCCGACAGAATAACTATAAAAATTCTGAGAAGATCTATGAGCAATGCATGAGCTTTGGTATTAGTGTCAACCTCGTTTCTTTAAAGCGTTTTACTGAAAAGCTAGAACTACTAGATAGATCTGAGCGTTCTAGGCGTATAGATAAGTTACATCGTGAGACAAACGAAGGCCCCGCGATGATGACTTACGAACAAGTTAAACACAGGGAAACAGAAATCACATTCGAGTTAGGTGAGCTTAAGATTAAAGAAAACAGATTGATGGAAGAACTCACAAAAATAAATAAAGTATTAGACTCTAAAGAATTCAACTAAATACATTCCTTGTTAACTTTCTATAACCTTTACGTTGTTCACCTAGCTTTCCTTAATAAAATTGTTACCATAATAGTTACTTCATTTTATTCATAGAGTTCATATGGAATTCGCTTTTATCCTTATAGCATTCATCTGTGGTTTAGGCCTTAAATTGGTTGGATTACCACCCTTAATTGGTTATTTGATTGCCGGTTTTGCGTTGAATTATCTTGGTTTTCAGTCTTCAGATGGATTACAAACCATTGCCAATTTGGGCATTACGTTAATGTTATTTACCATTGGTTTAAAACTCAATATACGTGATTTGTACAAAAAGGAAGTCTGGTTAGGCAGTATTTGCCACGCTGTTGTATGGATATCACTAATTAATCTACTGTTATTCGCTTTAACTTGGGTTGGTTTAGCTGCCTTTGCTGATTTAGATTGGTCGACTCAAGCCCTACTCGCTTTTTCATTAAGCTTTAGTAGTACTGTGTGTATTGTAAAAATTCTGGAGGAAAGTGGTGAAATCAAAACTCGGCATGGCAAGTTAGCCATCGGTGTATTGATTATGCAGGACATTATCGCGGTGTTGTTTTTGGTCATCGCTACTGGAAAAGTCCCATCAATATGGGCATTACTCCTTTTATTACTATTTTTTGTAAAACCCCTATGGACTATGGTTTTAGAGCGTGTAGGTCATGGTGAATTACTTATATTATCAGGCTTTTTGTTTGCGTTTGGTGGCTATGAACTATTTGAATTGGTAGGAATAAAAGGTGATCTCGGCGCTTTGATTGTGGGAATGTTTATAGCAACGCATGTTAAATCGGCGGAAATGTCTAAAGCACTAATGAATTTTAAAGACATTTTTCTGGTGGGTTTTTTCCTAACAATTGGCTTTAGTGCGCTCCCTACCCTCGATTTAACACTTACCGCTCTATTGCTTTGTTTGTTTATTCCAATCAAATTTGTTTTGTTCTTTGGGTTATTTACGCTATTAAAATTACGGGCTCGCACCAGTTATTTGGCGAGTTTGGTATTATCTAACTACAGTGAATTTGGGCTAATCGTTGTAGCTTTGTTGGTAAGCTTAGGTTGGTTGAGTGCACAGTGGTTAGTGGTATTAGCGTTGGCGGTTTCGTTCTCTTTCGTATTAACGGGCTTAGCTTATAAAACGTCACATAATCAATATACAAAATATAAAGACCGGCTTAAATCTTTTGAAAGCCCACATCGATTAATTGAGGATGTTTACGTTCAACCGGTTGGCGCTACTATAATTGTAATTGGTTTAGGGCGAGTAGGAAAAGGTGCTTATTCATCTCTAAATAGCATGGTAGGTAAAAAAGTATGGGGAATGGACGCAGATCCTACGCGAATAGAAGCTCTAACCAAAGTGGGTTATCAGGCCATGGTTGGAGACGGTGAGGACGTTGATTTATGGGAAAATATGGATTTAAGCCAGATACAACTCATTCTAATGGCCCTACCTTCAATTGAAGATATCTGTAACATCACAGAACAACTGCAACACGCTAATTATACGGGAAAAATTGCTTCTATTGCTCGTTATGAAGATCAAATACAACCATTGATTGATGCAGGTTCTGATAAAGTGTTTAACTTCTTTACCGAGGCAGGAACAGGTTTTGCTGAAGAAAGTCTGCAATTATTACCTGAACATTCAAGGTCTTAATCGAGATCAAAACAAGAATCGTTATCATTGTGTATCACGTTGTTTTATATGATGTTTTTTGATTAATTTGTGGTTTTTCGATACACATAAGTCTATACTTTGCGTTATTAGATATACACATGGGTCCATCTTATGAAAGGCGACAAACAAGTATTAGTTGTATTAAATGAAATACTTACCTTCGAACTTACCTCAATTAATCAGTATTTTTTACACGCACGTATGTACAAAAATTGGGGTTTAGAGAAACTTAATGGCGCTGCATATAAAAAATCCATAAAAGATATGAAGCAAGCCGATCAGTTAATAGAACGTATTCTATTCCTAGAAGGTTTACCTAATTTACAGATGTTGGGTAAATTAATGATTGGTGAAGAAACTAGTGAAATGCTGAATTGTGATATGGCGTTTCAGAACTCACAAATACCTTTATTAAAAAATGCGATTAAAATATGTGAAGAATCACAAGATTTTGTATCTCGAGATTTGTTTGAATCAATTTTAAAATACGAAGAAGATCATATTGATTGGATAGAAACCCAGCAATATCAGATTACTCATTTGGGTATAAAGAACTATTTACAAAGCCAAGTAGAAGGGGATTAACATGCAAGGTAAAAAAGTCATAATTGATCAACTAAATGCCCT
>ENA-OSET01000312-OSET01000312.1-sediment-metagenome-genome-assembly--contig:-NODE-312-length-55323-cov-3.947417_pt1 | contig 55323 bp, 47 predicted proteins | sample MGYA00237882_ERZ534229 | MGnify/ENA primary metagenome ERZ534229 (study PRJEB26408, sample SAMN06266212) | sediment metagenome | isolation source: Hudson Canyon methane seep mesocosm | place: USA:Hudson...
CATATTAGAAACTTAGTCAGGCATCTATTCTGAAAGGCTCGAAACAAGTTCTGAAATGACTACTGCCGGGTCAAGATCAAGAGCTTTGGCAACATCAATTAATTCAACCAAATCGATATTTCTTTCGCCACCTTCATATTTTGATACATAGGATTGTGGTCGACCGAGTCGTTCAGCTAACTCTTGCTGTCTAACTCCCTGCTTCTTTCTTAAATCTCTAAGTAGAAGCTGTAACTTTTCATATCTTGGGTCTTGCTTGTTCACTGTTTCTATCTCTTTTGAATAAACAAATTGTATCTGGCTGAGATGAAATGCAAGGCAAAGGAAACGAGCTGGTTCAGGCTGAAATTTAGAGTCTTTTTCAGAGGCTACTTTTTGATCAAAAAACCGAAATAGGTCGATTTCTTGATCGTCGAGTAGCTTACCCCTGATTTTGCCGTTTTATTCACGTAGACACGCGTGTGAAACACAGCGACACATCTACGAAACAGAACGACAAGTCGAACGAAACGGCATAACAGTCATCAAACCTCCGCCAAATTCCCTTTCGTCTCCAGCCATTGCTTCCTATCGCCCGCTCTTTTCTTCGCTAGAAGCATATCCATTACCTTATGAGTATCATCCCCATCATCAATGGTTAGCTGAACCAAACGGCGGGTATCTTTAGCCATTGTCGTTTCACGTAATTGCAGTGGGTTCATTTCACCCAATCCTTTAAACCGCTGAACACTCACATTACCACGTTTTTTCTCAGCCTTTATGCGATCTAGAACACCTTCTTTTTCATCTTCATCCAGCGCGTAATACACATCCTTCGCCACATCAATTCGATAAAGCGGTGGCATTGCTACATATACAAATCCAGCCTTAACCAACGGCTTAAAGTGCTGTAAAAATAATGCACACAATAATGTAGCAATGTGCAATCCATCAGAATCAGCATCCGCTAGGATACAAATCTTTTGGTAACGCAAGTTGTCCGTATTATCTGAAGCTGGATCAGCTCCAATCGCAACGGATATATCATGAACTTCTTGAGAAGCCAAAATTTCGGTTGATTCAACTTCCCAAGTATTGAGTATCTTTCCTCGCAACGGCATGATCGCTTGATATTCACGGTCACGGGCTTGCTTGGCAGACCCACCAGCTGAGTCCCCTTCTACCAGAAATAATTCAGAATTCATCGCGTCAGAACCAGAGCAATCTGCCAATTTCCCGGGTAATGCAGGGCCAGACGTGACTTTTTTACGTGCAATTTTCTTGCTTGCCTTTAGACGCTTCTGAGCATTACTGATACACAATTCAGCCAATTTTTCTGCATCATCTGTATGTTGATTTAACCAGAGACTGAATGTATCTTTAACAACTCCAGAGATGAACGATGCTGCTTCACGAGAGGAAAGGCGTTCTTTAGTTTGTCCAGAAAATTGTGGGTCTTGTAATTTTGCAGATAAAACAAAACAGCTTTTATCCCAAATATCTTCAGGACTTAGTTTAATCCCACGCGGTATTAAACTCCTGAATTCACAAAACTCTCGCATTGCCTCAAGGCAACCGGTCCGAAACCCATTGACATGGGTTCCACCCTGAGCAGTTGGAATCAGGTTAACATAGCTTTCTTGGGTTAAATCCCCGCCATCAATTAACCACTGAATTGCCCAGTCAACCGCTTCTGTATTACCCACCATTGAGCCAACAAAAGGTGAACTTGGGCATGTTTCAAGTCCGTCAGTAGATGAAACAAGGTAGTCATTTAAACCTTTTTCATAATGCCATTCATCTTTTTCATTTGTTTGTTTATTTGTGAAGGTAACAGTTAAGCCGGGACACAATACCGCTTTAGCCCTAAGTACATGACGGAGGCGGCTGACAGAAAAGTTAATAAACTCGAAATATTGAGGGTCAGGCCAGAACCTTAGCTCTGTTCCTGTATTACGCTTACCGACAGTATCGATTACATTCAACGCTTCTGTGATATCGCCATTTGCAAAGCCAATACGATGAAGTTTACTATTTCGACGAATATGAATTTCAAGCTTAGTTGTAAGGGCATTAACGACAGAAACACCAACACCATGTAAGCCGCCAGAGAAAGCATAATTATCATTGTTAAACTTTCCACCCGCATGAAGACGAGTCAAAATTAACTCTACGCCAGAAACACCTTCTTCTGAATGAATATCTACCGGCATTCCCCTGCCATTATCAGTGACCGAAAGCGAATTATCTTCGTATAGCACTACTTCAATTTTATCAGCATGACCTGCTAAGGCTTCATCGACGCTGTTATCGATAACCTCTTGAGCCAGATGATTTGGTCGAGTGGTTTCTGTATACATTCCCGGTCTTTTTTTAACGGGGTCAAGGCCACTTAATACTTCAATTGAATCAGCATTGTATTGCTTATTTTTTGTTTCACTGTCAGACATAAACTTCTATTTCTTAGTCATGTGAATGAGGGTTAATACATACGTTTTGCGCAAGCTTAACGGACTTTGATATGTCTGCCAATACAAACAATGGATATTGAATACCGTTTATTAGACTAGAACCTGTAATTCTTGTGATTACGATTGAAACCTCAGTTAAGGTTCCTTGGATAAGCCACTTGGAAATCTAGTTCGGACATATCCGCTTCTACCTGAATAAGTTCGGGCTGAGATTGAAGTGGATACTGACCCACCGCCTCACCTTCATCATATACCTCTGAGTCACCATCGTTATCCGTGCTCGCTTTAATATAATATTCCCCTGCGGGCACACCATCAAATTGGTAAGTATAGACACCTTGATCCAAGACACCGCCGATAGAGACGTAGACACCGCCTTCATCAGGTTTCTCAAGGTAGATATGAATCAGACCCGCAGAGTCCTCACCCGGTAAGGTTTTAGACACAAATAATTTTAATGTTTGTGTCTTAATTGCCTGATCATTCTCTTGATAATCAAACGATATGGTTCCGATTTTTACTGCATTAAATACAATCGCAGAGCTATCTATGCCAACATGATAGGTGCCAAGTCCAAAAGAATCGACATTTAGAGGCCTAAAATCGATCCAGTCATCACTAGAGTTTAGGTTAGATACCTCTATTGTTCCGACTCCTGCATTTGTAATATTAAGTAAGGAGTCTGTATTCGCCCCAATAAATGAAAACCTATTTGGATAAAAAATCAAAGTAGTGGGTATTGTTTCTTCATCGGGCTCATAAGCCCAAGAAACTGCTTTTGCAGCATTGATCAATCCATTACCATAAAAATTAAATAAACTGGTCTCTGGTAGTTCATCCGTCAACAAACCAGAGTTGAGAGCCATTAAAAAAGATAAGTGATCAATACTACTATTAACAGATTTCATTAATGCAGCCACACCAGCAACATGCGGTGCAGCCATGGATGTGCCTTTTAACTCTCCATACTCGCTTGCCTGAAGAGTACTGAGAATACCATCTTGAAAGCCGTCAAAAAGTTCACCACTAGAGCCGGTTCCGCCAGGCGCAGTCACATCTATATACTCTCCGAAATTTGAAAAACTGGATCGTTTCTTCTCTTCATTTATAGCGCTTACCCCAATCACATTCTCATAAGCCGCGGGGTAAAAGTTGTCTGAGGAACTACCATTACCAACCGCAGCAATTACAATCACCCCTTGATTAATAGCCTTCTCTACTGCACTTTTTAGCGTGATAGATATATCTGGGCCACCCAAGGATAGGTTGATAATATCCGCTGGCGACTCAGGTGATGGGTCACCGTCTTCAGCTAAACCAGCGGCATAGAGTATTGCAGCAGCTATATCACTATCTGCCCCCACATCATTCACACCTAGCACTCTGAGTGGCATGATGGTAGCGTCATAGGCAATACCCGCGACCCCTAAATTATTATTTGCCTGCGCAGCAATAATACCCGCTACATGTGTGCCATGTAAGGAGGTACCTACGTCACTTGGGTCTAGGTCTCGTCCATTTCCATCACCTGAAGAGGCAGTATTGCTTATAAAATCAAAACCTTGATCACTTATATTCTCAATTAGGTCATCATGATTTAGGTCGATACCGGTATCTATCACCGCAATAGTGACATTTTCACCTGTACTGATTTGCCATGCTCCTGGTAGGGATAACATGGGCAAGCTCCACTGCTGCGCGTATTCGGTGTCATTTGGCGGGATAAAAGTAGCATGCCGGATATAATTAGGCTCTGCATATAAAACATCCGGCTCAGCACTAATATCACTTATTGCTTGTAATAAACGCCATTTAGTACGCTGCTTTGAAGACAAAGCTCGTTGAGAAAGCTCTTGCTCGAAAGAGAGCTTTTTACGTTGCGAGTCAGAATCTAATACAAATATTTGCGCATCTACCCCGGCCTTACGGTCAAACCTCACTTGATATTTTTGTTCGAGGAAGGTAACTTTTTCTTGTCGTGTTTTGTTTGGTGAACGCTTAGCTTTTGAGGAAAGCTCAACTATTTTTGGTTCTTGAAACTTAACGATTACTTCATCTACGATGAAATTGGAGTTGATGGATAAACCTGATTTTGAGGCACTTCTTGCTAAAGGGTGTGATAACGAAAGCGTATAAAGTATCGGAACAGAAGACTCTTCTAGCGCAGATAAGTGAATAAAGTATTCACCTGTATCTGGAGCAATGATCGTATTAACCCCCGCTTCACTAAATAACAATGTCGATAACAATTCCTCTGGAGAAGAAACAAAAGACAGACTAAATTGCGTAGTAATACTACCCTGATGGTCAACATCATTTTCGGCATGAAAGAGGCTTAAAGTAAGCTCTTGGCCTTCAATAAGAGAGACACGGAAAAAATCATTGAGATCTTGTGCATACGAAACACCTTCTGAGTCTTCAGAAAGATACTCCCCTTGACGCCCACTTAGATAACCACCCAAGCGAACTGGATTGGCAATTACCTGAGCATTATCGAGGTCATTATTTAGTGGTACAAAATCAGAAAACTGTTGCTCAACATCATCATCAACATCTGTATCTGGGCCCAATACAATGCGCCCTGACAGTGAAAAGCTTTCTTGTTGTCCTGTAGAACTACTTTTTTCTTTAATCTTTGTTTCTGAGCCACATGCAGAGAGTATCAACACAAAGCAGAAAACATTAACTAATTTACTGAACATAAAATCATTAAACATAACGCTTTTCTTTAGCTTCATCGTTCATTTTTCTTAAGTTACTTAATTTTTCAGAAATTTTCAGCTCTAAGCCTCTATCTACAGGGTTATATAGAGTTAGACCATCTAAGGACTCAGGAAAATAACTCTCTCCAGCGGCGAAAGCGCTAGGCTCATCATGTGCATAACGATAAGACGCTCCCATCCCCTGGTCTTTCATTAGCGAAGTCGGCGCATTACGCAAATGATTCGGTACGTCTTCATCAACACCGTCTTTAATCAATCGACGACAATCATTAAATGCTTGATAGACTGCATTGCTTTTAGGTGCAACCGCTAAATAAAGTATAGCCTGAGCTAGAGACAGCTCACCTTCGGCTGCACCAAGGCGCTCCAGAACATCCCAAGCACTTAATGCCACTTGTAAGGCACGAGGATCCGCATTACCCACGTCCTCACTCGCCATTCTTACAACTCTTCTCGCAACATAAAGAGGGTCACACCCTCCGTCAATCATTCTAATATACCAATAAAGAGCAGCATCAGGGTCGGAACCTCTGACAGACTTGTGTAGGGCAGATATTTGTTCATAAAAAATATCACCGCCCTTATCAAAACGTTTTAATGAACTTTGCAATACTTCTTGAATTTCATTCCGAGTTACCAAACAACTTGTTTTGCCCTGGTACTCTTGTTGGTCAGCTATATCAACAGCTAACTCAAGGAAGTTTAAACTTTTTCTAGCATCACCATCTGCCGCCTTACATAATATCTCAATTAAATCAGGTGCGATATTAACTGAAGTGTCGGGAAAGCCTTGAGGGCTGTCTAATGCCTGCTGGAGAACTTCTCGAATTTCATCATGACTTAACTTTTTTAATACATACACCCGGGCACGAGAAAGTAAGGCGTTATTTAACTCAAACGAAGGGTTCTCCGTTGTCGCACCTACAAAAATAATGGTCCCATCTTCGACAAATGGCAAAAAAGCATCCTGTTGAGATTTATTAAACCGGTGCACCTCATCGACAAATAAAATAGTATCTCGACCATTTTGATTTCTTCGCATTTTTGCGGCATCGATAGCAGCCCTGATATCTTTCACCCCACTTAACACTGCAGATAATGGGGTGAAGTGTGCATCAAAGTGTTGCGCAATCAGGTTAGCAAACGTAGTTTTACCTACTCCAGGAGGACCCCATAAGATCATCGAGTGTAGAATTCCCTTCTCAATAGATTTAGATAAGGGACGACCATGACCGACTAAATGTTTCTGGCCAACGTATTCGGATAGATTGTTCGGGCGAACTCTAGAAGCTAAAGGAACAAACGCTGGATTCTGATCAAATAAAGACATGTTAGTCTTGTACATTCGACAGAACACTAGCATCTCTAATAACATCAGTCCCTTCAGGCAGAAATACTACAAAAGTGCTCTTGGGAAATTCTAGGTTGATCTCGGAATGCACAAAACTCATGGTACTTTCCTGTCCCAAGGCATCGGTTATTCTAAGTTCTTTAAGATGCTTACCTTCAAAACGGACTCTAAGAATATCAAATAAACTTTCTTTCGTTTTAGGCGTGAGTAGAAACTGCGAGATATTGGCATTGAATGTACGCAATTCTACTGAAAATAGTTCACCAATTTTTTGTGGATCACCACTGAAAATAATAGCAGGGGTTGTTTGAGCATTAACATCCATCTTTTGTATGGTCGCTTGCTCCAAATCAGGATCATATACCGTCACAACATTGCCGTTTGAAACAACCAACTGTTCAAGCGGCTCCTCGGTACTCCAAAAGAATTTACCAGAGCGCTCAGCTTTTAACAGCCCCCTCGACTCTTGAATCCTCACACCTTTTTGATCTAAAGAATATTGGATAAATTCACCTGAAAAGGTATTAATATCACTTAAAATTGAAATAAGACTAGTTAAACCTTCTGTCTTTTGACTGGTATCTTCTGATGCTGCTGAATAGCCAACAAAAGAAATAATAATAAATAAGATTAAACTGTATAGGGAGCGAAACGATTGAAATATATAGTGGAGCATAGATAGAGGGACCAATTCATAATTAATACTGAAATCAGACTCTACCATAAGATGTTGGTAAGGAATAAATATACTTTGTTAGTCTTTAGGTGGCGCTTGCGCTAGAACCTCTCTAGCACCGTTGTGGCCAGCCGAGCTGACAACACCCGCTTGCTCCATCGCTTCAACTAAATTAGCTGCTCTGTTATAGCCAACTTTTAATTTTCGTTGCACTGAAGAAATAGACACTCTTCTTGTTTCAGTAACGAACGCTATCGCCTCATCAAATAATGCGTCTTGCTCGTTGCTATCACCATCATCTGCAAAAGCAGCAACTGCAGGATCTGAGCTATCACCACCAGTCAACACTTCTTCAAGATAATTAGGTTGACCTCGCTCTTTCCACGCCGAGACAACTTTATGAACTTCATGATCATCCACAAAGGCGCCATGAACACGTATTGGTACACTTGTACCTGGCGGCATATATAACATATCACCATGCCCAAGTAGCTGCTCGGCGCCACCTTGATCTAATACTGTTCTAGAATCAATTTTGGAGGACACTTGAAACGAAATTCGAGTCGGCACGTTCGCTTTAATAAGCCCTGTTATCACATCAACTGAAGGTCGTTGTGTAGCAATGATTAGATGAATTCCTGCAGCACGCGCTTTTTGAGCGATACGAGCAATAAGTTCTTCTACCTTTTTACCGACGATCATCATCATATCGGCAAATTCGTCAATAACGACGACAATAAAAGGCAATATTTCCAGCTCTGGCCTATGTTGCTCTTCATCTAATACATGTAAGTCAGGCTGCCACAATGGATCTGTAAGCGGAGCGCCCTCTTCAATAGCGTCTTTAACCTTGCGATTATAACCAGCTACGTTCCGCACACCCATTGCAGCCATTAATTTATAACGCCGTTCCATTTCAGCAACACACCAACGTAAGGCATTAGCAGCCTCTTTCATATCGGTGACAACGGGTGTTAGCAGGTGCGGAATACCGTCATAGATAGAAAGTTCGAGCATTTTTGGGTCGACCATAATGAAACGCACTTCATCCGGCCTAGCTTTGAACAGAATACTTAGAATCATACTATTTACACCCACAGACTTTCCTGAGCCTGTGGTGCCTGCCACTAACAAATGTGGCATTTTAGCTAAATCAACGACAACTGGGTCGCCTGCTATATCATTACCTAAACCAAGGGTTACTGGTGACTTAGCTTCATCATATTCTTTTGATTGAAGCACTTCACTGAAACGCACAATTTCACGGTGCTCATTGGGTATTTCGATACCCACAACAGATTTTCCTGGAATGACTTCCACAACCCTAACACTCATAACTGCAAGTGAGCGGGCTAAATCTTTTGCTAAATTTGAGATCTTGCTAACTTTTACACCGGGTGCAGGCTGGATCTCAAAGCGAGTAATCACGGGTCCTGGATTAACCTCAACCACCTCCGCAACCACGCCAAAATCGCCTAATTTTTCTTCAAGAAGCCTAGACATATGCTCAAGTAATTCTTTAGAAAAACCTTTGCCTTCTTGTTTCACCACAGGGTCAAGTAGCGCTAATGAAGGCAATTCACCTTCAGTAGCAATAAATAAACTCCCTTGTTTTTCATCTTTAGCGCGCTTGCTCGTCTTGCTTTTTTTAACAAAAGGAGAGATTTTTATATTTGACTTTGCTTCATCATCAAGCTGTTTCATTACATTTTGAGCACCGGCAGTTATTATAGTCGGTACTTGAGGTGATGGTTCAGTTCGTTCTGTAGTTTTCTCACTTGTTTCTACTTTTGTGACTTTGTCTTTAATACTTAAAATAACAGACTTAGCTTTGTCAATTGACGCTAAAGATAAAGGATCTTTCTGCACAATATGTTTCTTAGAACTAGTCTTGGAAATAATCTCAACTTCTGTGATTTCTTTTTCGGCTATAGCCGCCTGCTCAGCACGATGATCCGCCCATAAATCTCTCTTTGTTTGAACAATACACCAGATCTTGCGAGATAATTTATTGATTTTAGAGGATATAAATAAAGTCACAGCCCCCGTCCTATCCATTAAACCCAACCATGAAATTCCGGTAAAAACAGTTAGACCAAACAGAAGCATTGCAACAAGAGATAAAGTACTCCCGGATAAATTGAGCACTGCTAGCATTTTCGTTGAAAGCTCTAAGCCAGCTATCCCACCAGACACATCATCTAAACCGGCTATCGAATAAATAGCTAACAGCCCTGTCGCGCCCATTAGCGTTAAGATAAAGCCGACAAAGCGAAGCGTAAACATAGGCCAGTGAAAAGGTTTTCTATCACGTCTATTTTTAAATAATAAAGAGGCTCGATAACCAATTAAAATTGGAAATAGATAGGCAACATAACCAAAAAAATATAGCAAAATATCTGAAAACCAGGCACCGGCTTTTCCAACATAATTCTCGGCAACTGTGTTTGACCCTGTACTGGCCCATCCAGGATCTGAGGGATTATAGGAAACAAGCGCCATAATCAAAAAAATACAAAGGGTGACCGTCAAAATTAATGCACCTTCTCGCATTCCATGAGACAGATATGCTTGAAAATGATGATTGTCTGTTTTGACAGTGATCGTTTGACTCATATTTAATCGATTACTTCTGTTTAAGTGACTGCACAAAGTGATAACTATATATACAGTATAGAAAAGTTTTAACTTTTGTCGTTAATTATTTGAAATATAATGAAATGGTGTAAGAACAAATAAACCTATGGTGAGACTTTTACCTCTCACCATGGCATATTTAAATTGATTGTAGACCTTTTTTTAGATCGTTTATTAGATCATCTGTATTCTCTAAACCAACTGACACCCGAATAAGTGTGTCACTGATTCCTGATTGAAGCTTAGCTTCGTCTGAAAGACGGCCATGCGTTGTCGTAGCAGGGTGCGTTATCGTAGACTTAGTATCGCCAAGATTCGCTGTAATCGAAATAAATTCAACGCCGTCGATAAATCGCCATGCTGCCGCCTTATCGCCCTTTATTTCGAACGACAATACGCCACTACCAGAGCGTTGCTGTGTTCGGGCAAGCTCATATTGAGGATGGCTCTCTAGACCAGAGTAATACACTCGTTCTATTTTCTCCTGCCTCTCAAGCCACTGAGCAATCATCAGAGCACTTTGAGAGTGCGCCTTCATTCTGATATCCAGAGTTTCTAGACCTTTTAAGAACACCCACGCATTAAAGGTACTCATTGTAGGGCCACCAGAACGTAAGAAGCCGTACACCTCTTCGACTAATTCATTAGCACCTATTACCACCCCACCCAAGCAACGGCCTTGGCCATCAATATATTTAGTGGCAGAGTGAATAACGATATCAGCCCCCATTGATAGCGGCTGCTGAAGAACAGGCGTACAAAGGCAATTGTCGACAATCAATAAAGTCTGCTTCGGGTGAGTTCCAGCATGAGCGATAGCGGCTACTTTAGGGATATCAACTACTTCACACAATGGATTAGACGGTGATTCAAGAAACAAGAATCGTGTGTTTTTTTGTATTGCCTTCTCCCACTGCTCATAGTCAGTCAGATCAACAAACGTAACTTCTACCCCAAACTTGCTCACGTACTTTTCAAGCAAAACATTTGTCGTGCCAAATACACTACGAGAACAAATAATATGATCGCCTTGCTCTAACAATGCGTAGCAGGTTGACATAATCGCCGCCATACCTGATGCACAAGCTACCGCTCGTTCACCACCTTCCATACTCGCAATTCGTTGCTCGAACATAGTCACAGTCGGATTGGTAAAACGTGCGTAGATATTTCCGGCTTGCTCTCCCGAAAATCGAGCGGCTGCTTCCTGAGCTGAGTTATATACAAAACTCGACGTTGGAAATATAGCTTCACTATGCTCAAGCTCAGCACTTCTAATCTGGCCAGCTCTTATCGCCAAAGTTTCAACTGACAAACCTTCGACTTGGGCAACGGGTATTTCACCTTCGGGTTTATAACTTTTGGCCATGTGCTCTTGCTGCCCTTAGTGTATTAGCGTTCGACATAAAGTCGACTTAGTTATCATTATGAAGATCTATAGTGACGTCATCCTCACCGAGCTCTTGCTTACTTGAGTCATTTCTAGCGATCTGAAGCTGATCCAAATACTCCGAATTAATATCTCCAGTTGGGTATACGCCATTGAAGACCGAGCAATCGAAGTTATCTACACTTTCGTTACCTTCTTTGGCACACTGAACTAAATCTTCAAGGTCTTGATACACCAGCCAGTCTGCGCCAATTAACTCTTGAACTTCTTCGACCGTCCGACCATGCGCAATCAATTCAGTCGCAACAGGCATATCTATTCCATAGACATTTGGATACCGTACTTCTGGTGCCGCTGACGCAAAGTAAACTTTCTTAGCACCTGCATCTCGAGCCATCTGAACGATCTCACTGCAAGTCGTCCCACGAACAATGGAGTCGTCCACTAACAAAACATTCTTGTCTTTGAATTCGAGTTCAATAGGGTTTAGTTTTTGGCGCACAGACTTTTTACGTTGACTTTGTCCAGGCATGATAAATGTGCGACCAATGTAACGATTCTTAATAAACCCTTCACGAAACTTAACACCGAGTTCATACGCCAATTGCATGGCAGATGTCCTGCTTGTATCAGGAATGGGAATGACGACATCTATATCGTTCTCTGGTCGCAAACGTTTTACCTTTTGCGCCAAAGTCTCGCCCATTCTAAGTCTGGCCTTATAAACTGATATTTTATCGATAATCGAATCGGGACGCGCAAAATACACATGCTCAAATATACAAGGTGTAAGCTTAGAGTTTTCAGCACATTGCTCTGTATACAGGCTACCGTCATTCTCGACGTAAACCGCCTCACCCGGCTCAATATCTCGAACAAGGTCGAAACCAAGCGCGCCCAAAGCAACACTCTCCGAGGCTATCATATACTCAGATCCACCCTCTACCTCGCGCTTTCCATAACAAACAGGGCGAATACCATTAGGGTCTCTAAACGCTAGCACGCCATACCCGGTTATCATAACAATTACCGCATACGCTCCACGACATCGTTTGTGAACTGCTTTTACGGCATTGAAGATTTCTTTATGGGTTGGAACTAGCTTCCCTTGGACCTGGAGCTCATGTGCAAAAACGTTTAGTAGCACCTCAGAATCGGAGTTTGTATTGATATGTCGCAAATCTGATTTCAACAAACCATCAGCGAGCTCTTTTGTATTAGTAAGGTTACCATTGTGGGCTAAAGTAATCCCATAAGGCGAGTTGACGTAAAATGGCTGAGCCTCAGCAGAACTGGATGAGCCAGCTGTTGGGTAGCGCACATGCCCTATGCCTACATTGCCCGCAAGTCGTTGCATGTGTCGTGTGCGAAAAACATCGCGAACCAAACCATTGCCTTTTCTTAAAAAAAACCGGTCGTCCTGACATGTCACAATTCCAGCAGCATCCTGTCCTCGATGCTGCAAAACAGTCAACGCATCATACAAAGATTGATTTGCATTGCTCTTACCCACAATGCCTACTATGCCACACATACAGATACCTCTTTCATACTTTAGTTTGTGTATTATTTTCGAAAACAGATCTCGACCACTGTTCTAATATAGCCAAGTTATCGATCATTACCGAATTAACCCACCAATCACTTTGCGATAAGGGAGTTAACCTTAAGACTGCAACCATCACAATGGTTAATATTAGACCACGAGCGAGGCCAAAAAATACGCCTAGAATTCTGTCCAGCGGCGTCAGGCCAGTCAACTTAATTAGCGCACCTACAATAAAATTAACCGCAGCTCCGATTAATAACGTCGCTATAAATAATATGCAGAAAGCTGCAATGATTCTTAACGTAGGTTCGTCTATGGAATCTACCAATAGAGTCTGAAAATTCGCATGAAATGATCTCGCAACAACAAATGCAACCACCCACGTTGTTAAAGACAAAGCTTCTTTGATAAAACCCCGCCTGAGACTCATCAAACTAGACAAAGAAATAATTACGATGAGCGCCCAATCAGCCCAATTTAAGCCAGACATTTATCGTCTCATTAGTGAAGTTGCCATATGAATTTTCTTAATTTCAAGACCTAACGTGACCAAGCAAGTAACAAGGCGCGCATGATAACAAAGTTAGATAGGTTTAGGCATCAAAAAATATTAACTGGCTTTTGACCTTAAATTTGACATCTAAGCGGGACTTTATTCTCTTAGCTTCGCTCTTATTGGCAAATGGACCAGTAAACACTCGCACAACGGGTTTACCATTTAACTTGACGTTTTTAGTATGCCCGTCGAATCCTTCTCGCCGGAGCTTATCTCTAAGACGGAAAGCGTTGTTTTGATTGGCGAATGTACCCAGTTGTACCATCCATACATTTTTAAATATCGGTAAGTGGGATACTTTAGGGCTAGTCTTGTTTACTTTTTTACTAGACTTTACAGCGACTACAGTCTGCCTCTTAGATGAACTGCTTGGCATTTTTTGATCTGTGGGTAATTTCCCTTGTATCACCTCGGTCGCAGGTTGCTTTTTTACTTTAGAATCCGAAGGGTCTACATATAACTTATCAAAACCAGGTCTTTCTGGCGCTTCAATAATGACAGTTTTAAAGCTAGGCTTGGGCGGAATTTTTTCAATAATTTGAGCGTTATCAACATGGGGTTCATTAAAAATCATTGGAAGAAAAATGATCCCCAAAGATAGAATCACAAAAGCCCCAACCACTCGCTGTTTCAGACCGTCAACTGTTTCGCTCATAGACCTTCAAAATAATGTTTGGCTGCTTCAACCATAAAAAATGAACCGAAAATTATAACCACTGTAGACCCCGTCGCCCGTTTGTCACACTCACTTAGTGCCCGAGATATTGCATCTCTCACTGACGAGAACGATAGCATACTATCACAGTGCTCCCCTACTGCTGTTTTTAACTGCGACAAACTCGACGCTCTTTGGATTGAAAGTGGCGCTAAGTACCAAGTATCAATAGACGCGCTCATCAGTGATGCGATAGAAGTTACGTCCTTATCTACCATTGACGAATATACAGCCAAAATTGAACAACCCTGCTTAACAAAAGGACTTAAAAACGAGTTCAAATATTCCGCCGCATGTGGGTTATGACAAACATCCAGATAAACGCTATGCCTATGTGGAATTTTTTCCAAGCGCCCAGGGATGTTGATATTTTCAAACGATTTCTTTAGTTTCTCAAATGGAAAGCGCGCTTGATGAGCAGTACTAAAACCTGCATTGACTTCTGCAATAACTTGCAACGCGATAAGAATATTGTTATCTGGGATTGTTATTGATGGAAACTGAGTAGATGAAACTTCATCCCCTCTAAACTGAATCCAGAAATCCGAAATTGATTCATTCGCACCTTGAGAGCAACCAAACTCCTTACCACATTGCTTAACATTACAATTTAAAGACCCAGCGATGTCTAGTACACTTTTGGGCAAATCTCTTCCGGCTACAAAGGTGCGCGATTCGCGAAGAATACCTGCTTTTTCGATACCAATTTTCTGGACATCGCTACCTAACCAATCTACATGATCGATAGCTATGGACGTAATAACACTAATATCAGCGTCAATTATATTGACTGCATCCAACCGCCCACCTAACCCTACCTCAAGAATGATGACATCAAGGTTAGCTGCGAATAGTATATCTAAGGCTGCTAAGGTGCCATATTCGAAATAGGTCAACGGAACATTTGAACGATATAGCTCTATACGTTCAAATGCATCAACTAATTGTTGATCAGAGACGAGTTTCTGATTAATCTTTACGCGCTCATTGTACGCCTGAATATGCGGTGACGTATAAGATCCAACCGTATAACCAAGGTCATTCAAGCCCCGCTCTATTAATGATACTGTAGAACCTTTACCGTTTGTCCCCCCCACTACAATGCATTTTTTTGCGCTGTTTGAGATAGATAAAGATTCGAAAACTGAACGAATACGCTCGAGTCCGAATTCCATCTCACTAGGGTGAACAAGTGAGATGTAGTCCAACCATTCAGTTAAGTTTTTTACTGACATTCTAGGCGAAACTCAATAAGTAAATTGAATACGACATAACAAATACGATGAGTTCATCACAGCATAGTGCCAGGAGACTACTATGAGTCCATTGCTTTTCGCATGGACAGAACAAGAGCGTTAACCTTTGAACAAATTTCGGAAAGGCTGTCTTGATTCTCATCAATTAAGTTAACAATCACACTCCCAACAATCACGCCACTAGCAACTTTGGAAATATTGGCAGCTGACGTCGCATCACGTATGCCGAAACCAACCCCAACAGGAATATCACTAATAGAATTAATAACCGACACCTTCTGTGCAACATCATCTAAAATCAGACTAGCCGAACCCGTTACACCTTTTACTGATACGTAATATACGTAACCGCTACTGTGCTCACAAATATGTTTAATTCTCTCTTTTGTCGTTGTCGGCGCAATAAGAAAAATAGCGTCTAAATCATTGCTCTTCAAATAAGGCACCAAAGTATCAGCCTCTTCAGGAGGTAGATCTACGACAAGGACGCCATCAACACCTACGCTAGAGGCATCGACTGCAAAACGCTCATACCCTTTGATTTCTAGTGGATTGAGATACCCCATTAACACAACAGGGGTGTGAGAATCTGTTTTTCTGAATTCTCGTACCATATCTAAAATTGAGTCGATAGAAACATCATGCTCTAAGGCTCGCTCACAAGCCAGCTGTATAACGGGCCCGTCTGCCATAGGGTCCGAGAATGGAACACCCAGCTCGATAATATCTGCGCCCGATTCCACAAGGCCATGCATAATATTTACAGTCCACTCAGGTCGAGGGTCACCCCCAGTTATGTAAGGAATCAATGCTTTTCTTCCCTCGGACTCGAGCGCCCGAATAACGTTTGAAATTCGACTCATATTAGACCTTGATCCCATCAATTTCAGCTATAGTATGCATGTCTTTATCTCCCCGACCAGACAAATTGATTATCATGATTTTATCTGATGACATCGTCGCGGCTTTCTTAATTCCGTATGCAACTGCGTGACTAGATTCTAGAGCAGGAATAATGCCCTCAACCAAGGTCAAGCGCCTAAACGCGTCCAGAGCTTCTTCGTCCGTTACTGCCACATAATTTGCTCTCTTCACATCCTTCAACCAGGAATGCTCCGGTCCAACGCCCGGGTAATCAAGACCAGCCGAAATAGAATGCGTGCCTTGAATTTGACCGTTTTTATCTGACATCAAGTAGGTTCGATTACCATGTAACACACCCGGCTTCCCCGCACACAATGGCGCAGCGTGAGCCCCGGTATCGATTCCATGTCCGGCGGCTTCTACCCCATACATCTCCACACCTTCATCCAGAATAAATGGGTGAAATAGCCCAATAGCATTCGATCCACCACCCACACATGCAACCAGCGCATCAGGCAATCTACCTTCTTTTTCTAGGCACTGACTTTTTGCTTCACGACCTATAACGGACTGAAAGTCCCGAACTAATAATGGGTACGGATGCGGGCCTGCCACCGTGCCAATAATATAAAATGTATTATCAACATTTGTCACCCAATCACGCATAGCCTCATTCATCGCATCTTTTAATGTCTTAGTACCACTCGTAACTGATTCAACAGAGGCACCTAGCAATTTCATTCGATATACGTTTAACGCTTGCCTGCGAATATCTTCGCTACCCATAAAAATTTTACAGTCGAGATTTAACCTTGCCGCTACAGTTGCTGTCGCAACGCCATGCTGCCCTGCGCCGGTCTCCGCAATAACCCTAGGTTTGCCTAAATGTTTAGCTAAAAGAGCTTGGCCAATCGTATTATTAACTTTATGCGCGCCCGTATGATTAAGGTCCTCTCGCTTCAAATAGATACGAGCCCCACCTACTTCACGTGTGAGTCGCTCAGCAAAATACAAGGGAGACGGCCGCCCGACATAATCAGCCAAATCCCGATCAAACTCTTCACAAAAGTCGGGGTCTTTGCATAACATCTTGTACTTTGCTTCAAGTTCCTGCAACGCAGACATTAAAGTTTCTGATACAAAACGACCACCATATGGACCAAAGTGCCCTTTGTCATCAGGCAGACTATTTAATAAACTCTCAGTTATAACTGTATTCGCTGGCACGCGACACCTCATCTATGAAACGAGAGATTTTCTCGTTATCTTTAATACCCTTGCTTTGCTCAACACCACCACTCACATCAACAGCGTATGGCCGAACATCTACTATTGCTTGAAATATATTCTCTGGCCTCAAGCCGCCCGCCAAAATTATTGGCGCACTTACATTTTTTGGCAATAAAGACCAATCAAAGCTCTCGCCGGTTCCGCCCGGAATACCTTCCACATAGGCATCAACTAAAATGCCTTTCGAACGCTTGTATTTTCGAACTGCTTGATTAACGTCATCAGCGTTTTTTACACGTACAGCTTTAATGAATGGAATACCATACTCACTGCATTCGCTTTCTGTTTCTTCGCCATGAAATTGCAATAAGTCCAAAGGGACCCCGTCGCAAACTTCATCAATTGTTTTACTGTCAGCATTGACGAACAATCCGACAACACTTACAAACGGGCCGACAGACTGACATATTTTCTGCGCCATTTCTATATCCACAAACCTAGGGCTAGGCGGATAAAAAACCAGACCAATGGCATCCGCACCCGATTCCACAGCGCACACGGCATCAGCTTCGCGAGTAATTCCACATATCTTTGTTCTTGTACGCATTTGGTTACCCTCGCTATATTTTCTGGGCAACATTATAGCGACTTAGTGTATGAGCCAAAACCCTGGATATGGAAAAATTCAAAATTGAATATTTTAAACAAAATGACAAACTTGGCATGAACAAGACGTACAGTTATAAAAACAAACAGAGCAATGGTGACTACTAACTCTATATCAAGAGCTAAATATGCTCCATATATCGTCAGATTTATTACCATCATCTACTGGGACCATCGCGCGAGCTAACGACGGCGCCCCACCAAACGCTGGAATTTCGAACTTACTGGGGTACTCAACATTAGACAAAAAAAGCCCACGGGGCGAGGCTGTTACCCCTCCCTTGGTTCGATCTTTAAATGATAGAACTTCTTCACACCAAGAAACCGGCTTTTCACCAGATCCAATCGAGATTAATACACCTGCGATATTTCTAATCATATGATGCAGAAATGCATTACCCTTAACGTCGATCACCAGTATATCTCTATAACGGGTGACCGTTAGAAACTCGAGCGTTCGAACCGGAGATTTCGCCTGACATCCAACCGCCCTAAACGAAGTAAAGTCGTGTGTACCAACCAAACTCTGAGCCGCTTCATGCATTTTTAGCCCATCTAGTTTTTCGTGACACCACGTCATTTCATCTGCAAAATTAGCCGGTCGTATAGGATGATTAAATATCTGATAATGATAGCGCCGACTAATAGCTGAAAATCGAGCATGAAATGTTTCATCAACTTCCCCTGCCCAGCTAATACTTATATCTCTAGGGAGATTGGCATTCACACCAAAGACCCAGGAACGCCTAGTTCTTTCAGATTGGGTATTGAAATGTATAACCTGAAAAGAAGAGTGTACAGCTCGATCAGTTCTTCCGGCACACACTACTTCTACGTGATGATTCGCCACTTTAGAAATAGCAGCTTGCACTTTTTGCTGAACGGTTGGCAGTCCGCATTTTTGAAACTGCCAACCATGATAATTAGCCCCGTTGTATGAGAGGCACATTACAATACGTTTTGACTTCACACCTTCTGAGTCGACAACTTGAATATCGTTCTTTTGCGAATTTTTAGACAAAATTGCTAACTACTTACCAATTCAACTATCGATCGAATTTAGAAGATCTTTAGCTTCATTCTTTTGCTCTTCTGAACCTTCTTTTGTAACTTCGTCTAAAATATCTTTCGCGCCATCGACATCACCCATATCGATATAGGCACGAGCCAGATCTAATTTGGTCGAAGCTTCATCCGTCCCTTCGAGAAAATCAAAATCATCCGAGTCACCCAGATCATCATCCTGGCCCTCATCATTATTGAACGCGTCCGTCGCTTCCTCTAGAATCTCGTCGCTAATCTCGACCGCATCTTCACTAGAATCGCCACCATCCAAAGGACTCTCTACTACATTCTCGGGAGCAGACAGCTCCTCGGGTAAATCTATCTCGGCCTCTTGATCAAGCTCTCCCGACAAGTCAATGTCATCTAATTCGACATCAAGTACGTCATCTGCGATACCTTCATCAACAACCGAAAGCTCCTCCGGCAATTCGACCGTTTCTTCCGACAATGCCTCATCTTCAATATCTAATACTAAGTCTTCACTTTCGAAATCTATCTCAGTTTCAATGCTTTCTTCTAGCTCTACACTGTCAAAATCGAATGTCTGAACCTCTTCCGAGACGTCCTCCTCTTCAGCGCTTTGGTCACCTTCTGATCGATTCTCCGCCTCGCTATTAGACACCAAATCATCGTTCATTTCTTGAGATACACTTAACTCTTCTTGCTTCTTTTGCATTGCTTGTAGTTGAGCGTCCAACATTTCACTACGAATTTCACTTGCTTGCTCAATTACATCACCATCTTGAATCGCTTCAATTTCACTGAACTGACGATTGAATGCTTCTGCATCACCGCTTTCTTTATAGACAGATAAGAGTTTAAGCCTATAATCTGTTCTAACCGGATCTGACGAAATTGCGGACTCCAAAACTGCGGCAGCTTGGTCCAGTCTTCCATACGCGATATAAACATCTGCTTCCGCTATTACATCCTCGTCCTCAGACTCTGTCTCAGGCTGAGAATCATCTTCCTCAAACTGTTCGTCAAGCTCATCAGCTAACACTTCATCATTGCCACTTTCTATAAAGTCGCCACCCTCAGTATCGCTAGACTCTTCTTCGTCTACTTCTGCGTCATAATCTTCATAGTCTTCCGCCAAGCTTTGAGATTGATATTCCTGTTCCTTGCGAGCATTATTTTTTGATACGAACCACAGAACAGCACCTATACCTAGCCCCAAAAGCACCACCAAAGCTAGATAAAGAGGGTTACGAACTATCGATTCAACTACTCCAACTTCTGCGGATTCTTTTTCAACCACATCAACGGGCTCATCTATTTTTTCAGCAACATCATCCTCCACGATAGCTGGAGATTTAGCTACGTCTGGCGAAGTTAGAGTTTCTGTTTCTTCCGCTAAGGACGAACTCTCATTCACAGTAACATCGCTATCAGATTGGCCCAGCTGGAGCTGTTCCAATTCGGTCTCTCTAGCTTGCGCCTGAATATTAGCGAGCTGATCATTTTTAAGCGTTAGAAGTCTTTGCAAAGTTTGCAGCTGCTCCTCTAAGTCGCTCACACGGCCACTCAGTTCTGAATTTTCGATCTTGGCTTTATCTAGTTTTTCCAGTGTCACAGCCATCTCAGGAACTAACTGGGACCGACCATTACCACCAGTGGCGGACTGGCCTGAGTTTGCACTAATAGAACTATTTGCCTGCTGATTAGCAACGACAAGCTTTAACTCATCCTTCATGCCTGCCGACTCAGTCTGTTCAGGCTCACTCTCACGTTTTATAGCAGATACTATTGATTTCGACTTTTTCTTAGATTGGTTCGCTTCATTTTGGGCAATTACTTCATTTATCGCCTGCCCTCTGCTGCGCGACTTGATTTGCTCTAAGGTCGGTAATCTAAGCACCTGACCGGCTTTCAGTTTATTGATATTTTGGTTAATGAAAGCACCAGGGTTCATTTCTTGTATCGCAAGCATTACTTGCTGCGGAGACACACTCCGATCAGGCCTAGCCTTAATCGCAATTTCCCATAACGTATCACTTGAATTAGTAGGACCATAAGTACCGTCATTAGAAGTCGATACAGGCACTCTCGAAACCGATTGACTCACCTGCTCTGGCGAAGGGATACCCAACACATCTCCGCTAACAGACTTACTGACCGCTTTTTGCACGGGTATTGTTTTTTCTTTAGTGAACAGGGGCGGATCAATCAGAACCGCGTACTCCCTCAATAAACGCCCACTCGGCCAGATGACCTCAACAAGAAAGTTCAGAAATGGCTCTCTTACAGGTTTATGAGTAGTAAGCACAACAACAAACTTACCTTGCTCATTTAACTGTACTTTAAAGCGCATGTCTGACAGAAAATAAACTCTTTCAACATTCGCTTTCTGGAATTCTTCTCTGGTCGCAAGACCTGGAAGTATTTCCTCTATTTCAAACCCACCAGAATTTACCAATTCGATTTCGGCGATAAGCGGTTGATTAAGAGAAGACTTAACCGAAACTTCACCCAAACCTAAGGCATGAACAAACCCAGTAAAACAAACACCGAGTAGTGATAGAGCAAAGGCCAATTTGCGTATCATCACTTTTTTTCCTTTAAAAATTATATGTTCAGAACTAAAAACGGGTCCGTATAAATCAACACCGGAATTTCGAATAAGAAATCGAACGCTCTGGATTAAGAAACCGCCACACCTAGTTGCTTTTATTGAAAAAAAATCGGCAACATTAAACAAAGTATTGATTAAACAACCTAATATATCAACAAATCTTTATGTTTAGATTTGTTAAGCTCTGTTTTGAACATTTCATGTACAAAACAACTGCACTTAGACTACCTATTTACCATTTATTAGAGGCGCTAATACTTCGATTCAAAATGGGCCCCCTTAGACAGGTATCACTATTTTGATAAAAACAGCCTATACCAATAACCATCCCTACCTAAAACTACTTCACCATGAAAAGGACCAACAACCACTGATCGAACCCTATACTTACCTTCATTTAACGCTGATGCCAAAGATAGCCTCTTTTTCTCAGCATCAACCGTCAAACGCTCCAGCTCTCTGCTGGCATTCATTCCATTACTGTCATCTGAGTACGCTACTAACCAAAGGTCCGTCACCTCTTCTTTCTCCATAGTAGTCTTGATATCTTCTAGCGCTGCTGGTGATAGAGGGTCGAAATACAACATCCCATTCTCGAACCCTTTCCCCTCACTATCTTCTTTAACGGTCGTGATATAAACTAAATTTTGTTTTAAACCATTTCGTACTATGTAAATCATGTACCAAACATCGAGCGAACTTGATTTCAGCTTACCTGAAATAAAAAATTGCTCGCTATCCCTCCCATATAGCCTTCGCTCTTCGAAGAATTCGTTGGCCCAATAATTACTGCTGCCACAAGACCTCTTTCTACATTGGTAAACATTCTCACTTTGATTCATGAGCTCACCCAAATAAAATTCAAAAATTTCTTTGGTCTCGTATCTTCGTGGAATAGAAATTAATCGATTTTCTCTCACTCCCGCCACTTCACTTTGAGAATCAATAACAATTGCGTTACTTATCCGTTTTGGGCTACTACTCAAGATGGTATGAAGGGGCGTATCTAGAACATTATGGTACTGCTCCTCATAGGCAATAAACTCAGGCAATAACTTCGAAGCATGAGACGTAGTTGCCAACAAGAGTACAAATATAAAAGCGAAATAATTAGTTTTTTTCTGAAATAATAAAGCCATTAATTAGCTCCGCTGTTTTTGACACATTGCCATCCATATGAAAATGATGACCTCCCGATACGTGGTAATTTTCCTGATTCTTAATGTAGTCGAGCCTACCTTTTAACATTTTGTACGAAGAAAAATAGCCCTCATCACCACAAACAAGACACACTGGGCACTCTATACCCTGAAAGATCACCTTAATCTGATCTTCGGAGAACCTAACTAATGACGGGGCAAGCAGTGCAGGATCAGACGTCCAACTAAACCCACCTTCTACCTCTTCGATCCCTCTATCGACAAGCAATTTAGCAGCGTCTTTATTCACTTTACCAATGCCACCCATTCTGACAGCAATGGCCATATCTATAGTTGGATAAACTGCTTTAGCTGAAGGTTTGAAAGTTCCATACTTTGCAACAGCCTTCCTCAATTGAGGCAATACACCCGCATTCGAGTCAGTCATTGGCCCCAAACTATCTAGTAGAACCAATTTATCTACCCTATCTGGTGCGGCAGCCGCTAACAAAGCACACACGATACCTCCCATAGAATGCCCGATCAACGTCACTTTTTCGGTTTCATCGCCACAAACTGTCGACACAAATGCCAAAACATCAATAATATTTTCGATTAGGTGATATGTACTAGCGTCACTTCGATGCTCGCTCAGACCGTGCCCAGGTAATTCAAGTGCATAAAATGGCCGATTAATATCCATCTCTTTAGATAAAGGAATAAATGATGATGCATTATCTAACCAGCCATGTATGGCTATAATAGGACTACCGTCTTGTTTATCATTCTTAAGTCCGGCTAGCGTTAGTCTTGGCGTAGAAATACGAAAGGGAGATAAGTCCATAGATTTACCGCTATCCTTTTAGAAACAGTCGTTTGAAGTTATTACTCGTTTTTTCGGCAATCTCTTCTACAGAAACATCGCGTAATTGCGCTATGAATTTAGCAACTTCTGGGACATATTTAGGTTCGTTAGATTTGCCCCTATAAGGCACAGGTGCCAGGTATGGGGAATCCGTCTCTATTAACATACGATCCAAGGGCACTTGTTTAGCTACTTCTTGAAGCTCTGCGGCATTTTTAAAAGTCACAATACCTGAAAAAGATATGTAGAAATTTTGATCGATAGCCCGCGACGCCATATCCCAATCTTCGGTAAAACAATGTAGCACCCCGCCCACATCTTTATCTGAATGCTTAAGTATGTGCGATAAAGTATCTTCTTTGGCATCACGCGTGTGAATAATAACTGGCTTTTTACATTCAGCACTTGCAGTCAAATGACGCTTAAACCGTTCTAACTGAACATCTTTGGACTCTTTTCCGTAGTAATAATCAAGACCCGTTTCCCCTATTGCAACTACTTTATCGCGCTGAGCCAATGTAAGAAGCCTATCGACACTCGGCTCTTCACAATCGTTACTTCCGGGGTGTACACCGACAGAGGCATATACGTTTTGATACTTCGCTGCAATGGTTAGTACGCTCTCGATGTTTTCCAAATCGATTGCAACACAAAGCATGGTAGATACATTTTGTTCAGATGCGGCTTCGATCGCCAAATCCAAGTTACCATCGTAGGGTTCCAACTTCACGCGATCAAGGTGGCAATGAGAATCTATAAACATTAAGAATAACTCTAGGAAAGAATCTTACATACTATGTGTTGGACGGTCAGAACTCAATGAGCCAGCCAAATAGGTCTCTATCTTATTTTTTGCAGTTTCGTCTTCTTCATTAAATTGAACGCCTATTCCGGCGGCTCGGTTTCCTTGCGCACCTTTTGGCGTCACCCAGACGACCTTACCCGCAACGGGAATTTTTTCTGGTTCATCCATCAAGTTCAACAACAAGAATACTTCGTCACCCAAATGATAATTCTTAGCGGTGGGAATAAATAAGCCACCATTTTCGATGAAAGGCATGTAGGCTGCGTACAACACCGCCTTATCTTTAATTGTTAATGTTAGGATGCCACTACGAGCACCAAATCCTGCTGACATATTTATCTCTTAAAAAATCAATACTAGTTTAGTATAGGCAAGCTATTTAAATTTGCGCATCAAACACGACCACTGCGCCAATATATATTCAAAACTGAGTTGTCGGTTTGGGTTCGAGCTACCATTGAATAATTTGTATTCTCTGATTGTAAGCTTGTACAAACTAAACAGTTGATCTGAAGAACTATTCGAGGCTAGATATGCCCACATTTTTTCGGTTTTACTTTCATCTAGCCTTGCACGATCATCCAGCATTTTGACTTTGACGATATCAGATAACCACTGAAACATCCAAGACAACCGTAAGTTGGCAAGATCATCGTTCCAGCGTTCAGCAACTTGACTTGGACTTACCTCTCGTTTGAGCACCATACCCAACTCATCTAGCATTAGCTGACTTTCATTTAAAGCACCGATATCCTGAAACTCTTTAGCTCTCAGAGGCGCATTGTGAGATAGCTTTAACAGTTCATCTACTTCGACTATCTCTTGCTCTCCGACATAACTAGCCAACCATTCGGACGACTCATCCGGCTTAGGCAACGGAAACTCAATCACCTGACACCGTGACCGTACAGTAGGCAACAAGCTGCCTGAATTGTGACTAACCAAGATAATGTGAGATGCACCATTAGGCTCTTCTAGTGTTTTGAGGAGCGCGTTGGCCGCATTATTGTTCATCGCTTCCGCAGGTGTAATAATCGAGACCTTTTTCCCTCCCTGCATACCACTTTGAGAGAAAAATTCGACAACTTTTCTTATCGCATCGATTTTGATAACTTTACTGCCCTCTTCAGGAGCCAATAATTTAAGATCTGTGTGCGAGTCAAACTCGTAAAGCTTACATTGTTTACACCTAAAACAAGGAAGCATGAGCTCGCTTTCAGCCTTAATGGGCTTTTCACACAATAAATATTGAGAAAGGAGTTTGGCAAAGTGCTCTTTCCCTACTCCTTTTTGTCCTGTAAACAAAAATGCGTGAGGTAGCTGCCCTCCTTCGCTTGAGTTTACAACTTGCTGCCAAATACCGTACTGCCAGGGATATAAAGACATGAAATTTCTCGTTCCTTTAGCGATATTGATCGCGTTCGAATACTACAGTACGACGTTTTACGAATTTAGCTAAGTGGCGATTCGATATTTTTTCGATGCGCTCGGAGTATTCTCGTGGCGTTTCACCATCAAAGCGCTTGAAGCCAATTTTAGACAGCATATAGAGCAACAGAATATATTTTTTTTCTGCATAGGTATATTGTTTTAACCCAATAGAAACCCAAACGTAGATCACTGCAAAAATCAAAAAGACAGCAAATGAATACGCAAAGAAAACACCAAGCGTGTAATAACTAAATTCACCAAACAAAGACTTGATAAGTGAGTATTGCTCATCCTGATGATAATTAACGACCACACTTTGCCATTGGTAATTTAACTCGTCGACCCTCATACTTAACCACTTAAGCATAGCTACACTTCGTACAGCTGTCGCGACAAAGTCCCCCTCTAGAAAGCCATTCTCGAAACCAATCGCCCCCTCTAAACCACTGACAATTCGTTCGGGAGAAACCATGGCGGTGGGATCTACACGAACCCAACCATACTTGGGCAATTTTGCTTCAACCCATGCGTGTGCGTCATATTGTCGAAGAATCAAATAATCTGAATCAGAGTTATATTCACCCCCTTGATACCCCATAACAACGCGTGCAGGTATATTTGCCAACCGCAACATGAATGCCAAACTACCCGCATAATGCGCACAAAACCCTTTCTTAGACCCGAACATAAAGTTGTCGACAAAATCGCGCCCCATTAAGTCAGGCTTTAAAGTGTAAAAGAATTCTTCACGACTGAATTTCTCCATCAAAAAGGTCAGAATTTCGATGGGAGGCAGATTCCTGGCTACCAGGTTTTTGATAAAAGAAACCGTTTCTGGATTCGTCGATGTCGGTACTTGCAAATCAAGCGATGAATTTGATAACACCCTGTTTTTTCCAGTCAACTTAAACATTGTTGGGAGGTGACTGACTTTGCTTTCACTCACTCTATTTTTATAATTCATTTGGTACTTGGTTGGCTGAACCGCGTCAGAGCGAAGCGAATATACACCAAAGTCCTCGGACTCCAAATTGGAGCTAGCAGGTGTAGAACCATCCAATGCAAACGCCCAACGCTGTTGATTAGGCTCCAGCATCACCGAGTACAGCCCATCCACCGAAGTACTGAAATAGGTTGGATCAAAACGGTTAAGAAGAGATTTAACCTCCCCCTGCCTAGATTGACTCCATTTCTGCCCATCGAATACATCAAGAACAATCCCACGCCAATATCTATATTCGGCAACGGGTACCTGCCCTCCAAACTTAACTCTAAAAGCTCGCTTATCCGATTTCGCAAGCTCTGCAATCTCCCCTGGCGACATAGAATCGCTCAACCCAGAAACCGCGGTCTGATTTTTAATTGGTATAGTCCATAAAGGGGCCAAACGAGGAAAAAACAAAAAACAAATAACCACGACAGGAACAGCAAACAATGACATTTTCAACAAGGGGAGTATTTGTTTTCTCAGTAGAACCATATTGCTATATCGATAATCTTGAACAGATAAAACAAGCAGAGCATATAAACAAGCCATAATAAATACGAGCTGCAAAGCTGTATGAATAAGACCCTGCTCAAAAAGAAATGACACTGCGGACAAATACAACATGATATAGATAAAGAGCTTGCTATCTTTTTCGGTATTTATCTCCAATAATTTTAAGCTACACGACATCAACAAAAAAGAACTAGCCATATCTACCGTAAGATTGAATTTGTAGTAAGATGCGAATGCCCCGATACCAACAAAGACCAATATCATTTTAACAGCAAGGGGCTTTTTAAGACTTCTCTTATCAGGAGAAAGAACCATATATAAACAAATCATCCCAACGTATATCAAAAGCCACGTAGGACTATGCTCAATATGAGAAAGTATTTGTAAAAAACAAACAAAAACCATCGTGTAGACCGGTAATACTCTAGTTCTTTTCGCGCTCATAAACTCGCCATAGATAATTGATCGCGACTAACACGAGACGCTGAATCAAATTTGATTTGGGGTATTATTGTCTATGTCATAGGTAGCAAGAAGCTCCAAACACTTCGCCTGGTGCATTTCTCCCTCACCCACAGGAATCGTAGTACCAGGCAATTCAAGCCCAAAATTAACGTTTGATTCACTATATTGACACACGTCATAACACAAATGCTGCAACCTGAGCTCAGCATCAGACGCCTCATAGTCTGTTAGGCGCAACCAATAGTTACTTATACTAGTAGGAACATTTTTTCTAACTACAAGAGAATCTTGCGCAGCATACTTTTTCCAAACTATTCGTTTAGAATTATCACCAGCAACGTAAGCCTTTATCTCGTCATCTGGCTGGGATTCAGACAGCTTGGCATCATGATCATCTAACGAATTAGACGTAGCGACCCGAGGAGCTCTCACTTTTTTAGGGTATACAATAACTGTAGATTCTGTCCTCAGCCAAGTCCACGCTTTAATAAAGCCGAAAGGGTAAGCAGATTCTAAACGAATTCTCTCACACCTATGTCGCCCTCGCTTTAGTCCACTAACCGGAATCGAAACTGTAACGTTCTCATGATTAAAATTTACTCCATGTAATTTTCCTGAAGTCAGCCCAACATAAAGCCCGAGTGGCACGCCTTTTTTTGCACTTAAATGAAGTAAAAAGCAAGCGTCCTCACTTTCAAAACAGAACCCCACATCTCGACTTGCTATTTCCAAACCCGCAAGGTTCAAAAAACACATCCAAATAGATATGACGAATACCACACCTAAGAAGAACAGCATTAAATAAATCAAACTATTCTGGTAATTTATAGCCGTTATAAGCATCAATAAAAGCAACGCCAAAAATGCAAACCCTGACTTGGTTGGAAATATGTAAATATTTTTCTGAGATAGTACAAAACGACTTTTGGGTGGCGATTTCGACGACAACCATCGACTTATTTTCTCTGGTAAGGTTAGCCCCAAGAGACCTCCTCTACAAAAATTACTTTTCGTAACAGAAACATAAAGTAAAAACCTTGCAAAATGGGCATGTTACTTAAATAATTACAGTTATTGGGTTTGCCCCTAGATACACTGCAGGCGTTTATTATGAAGTTAACTTTACCACTCATTTCAGTTGTCATTTCAAGTACAAGTGTTTTTTACACACCTAGCGTTATAGGTGAAGTAAAATCTCTTACAAGCTCGGAGTTAACTGAGACTTATATTAAAGACTCTACAATTATCATAACGCCAAAACAAAACAAAAATGAAGTTAAGCAAAAAACCTATTCTAGCCTAACAATTGCACCTGTAGAGAATGTTGATTTAGATATCGACCAACTTCAAAACATGGATAGACATATAAGAAGTACTGCTACGTCAATCATGTTAGATGATGACTCACTTAGAAGCGCCAGCATCGACTCTGCACTCTTACCAGGTCTCGACGTTGACATTCCAACACCTTTAGAATATGAAACAAAACCGGTCGCAGAGATATTCGACGACCCTAGATACATAGTGCCAGAAGGCGACTTTGACTTCACTTATATGGGTAACAGCAATAATAATGACTTAGGAATAAGCAGAGAAGGTGAGAAATTTACTTTCTCGATCGGTAATATTCCGGGAATCAATCCTATTCATATTCCTGAAGCAATTAACGAAGGCCCACTACAAATCAACCCTCGTGAAGGCGGCGGCTTTGATTTGACGATAAATATCCCGGATAGAAATTAGACTCCAGGCTTAACGTAGATGCATGTAATGTGAACTAGATTTAACATATTGTACAGACTAAGCCCTTTGGACGATGAAACTAAGCCCCCCCTCTTGTTATTGTAAAGATGCTTTATAAAGAACGAAGTGTTCAGGTCACTTTCTTCTTTAATACGCTAAAAATTCTCCTTTTAAAAGCAACATAATTTAAATTATGTTGCTTTTTTCTTTTGTGCTAAGGCCTTAGCGTGAAAGGGATCCTAATTTTCTCCTCTTCAACATCTTCTGCGCCAAAGTTGTGTAACAACACTCTATTTATGATTTTCTTCGACACACCTGAATCGTTTAGCTCTGAGCTTACTTCAGTACAAGCTAAAACATCACCACTTGGCGAAATCACTAATTCTAGCTTTAAAACACCTTCGAGAAACGGGTTTGTTCGAAGCGCTCTGTTGTATATCTTGTTTATGTGTTCTTTTAGCGCCTCAACTGACAAGCGCAGATTATCTTTATCTCGCCGTTTTACCATAAGCGCGGCCTGCTCCTCAGCCAATGACAAAGCCAGTTCATCCGCGGTAGCGGTCAATGACTCCCCATCTTGAGATGCAAGCTTAAGCGTTTCTGCAGGTGCAGATAACTCGCTAGTACTGATTCCGGAACTTCTGGATAATACATCACCCGAAGTGAGTGCCGTAGCTTTAGCCGCAATTGTTCTTTCTTTCCTTGGCTTTACTTTGCTTTTCAAAGCAGAAAGATCTACCGCTTTCTTTAACTCAGATATATTCGACTTGAGCGCGAGTAAACCCGTTTTTTTCGCCACCTCCCTCGCTTTCTTAATCTGCTTTGTAAGTAGAGGTTTCTTAACCGTCTTTGGCTTTTTAACCTTCGGGATTATTTTCTTTTTCGGTTCTTTCGCTTTCTTCGGTTTTTCTTTCTTAGGAGGCTTCTTCTCTTTGACTTCCTTCTTCTTAATCGGTTCTTCTTTCTTAATCGGCACAGGTTTTTTCTGAACAGGCTTCTTTTTCTTTACTAGCTTGGCTAGTTGGGGCGGTAACTTTTCTAAGGACTTTCTATCCTTTTCAGGTAAGTTTACTGACGGAATCCATATCGAAAGCGCGACTAATGCAATAATAAGAATGCATAATATCGAGAAAAAACGCGCATTCTCCGCACTATCTTTCGCCCAAGGTAAACTCAACCTATCCTGTGAAACTAACATCAAGCCCCCTTACTTACTGTTTTCTTAGAAACAGCCAAGGAAATTTGAGTATAATTTGCCTCGGTACAAGTCGACATAATCAGTTTAAGTACTTTATACGGCGTCGACTTATCTGCTATTAGTGTCACGGGGAAGCCTTGCCCAGGTATTTTCTGCGAAGTGTTCTTTTCGCTTTGATAGGCTAGCTCTTGCTTCAAACCAGAAATAACGCTGCTATTTAGATTATTCTTTACTGATGCTACTGCTTTTCCTTGCACAAGAATATTGTCACCAGAAACAGTAATTACAATATTCTCTTTCGGCTGCTCTTTAACACTAGACAAGGGCAACTTAACCGATTTATCTTGCTGAAGAACCTTAACATCTGAAGAGTTCACCATTAAAAAGAATACAAGTATGGTAAAAATGTCCATCAGAGAAACCAGGTTTAGACCACCTGCTTTATCCATTCGCCTATAATGCCGTTGCATACGCTTTGCGCGCCGAGACAATTTCATCAGCGTCCCCCCAAATCAGGCGCATCACCGATTGATATGTCTGGGAACAACTCAGCATTAACCACGCTCGTCGCCACCACGGTTTCATATGAACGAGTCACATCCATTGCGGTAACAATTGTTTGGTAGTCAATATTCTCTTCTAGGAGTAAAGCAATATCGGTCTTTTCAGGGCTACGGCGCTTTAACTGCTGCAAAATTTTTGACAATGCTTCAAAATTGTATACACCATTAATCTTATCGAGGGAACGAATTAAACCATTTTTAGAATCTGCGAGACGAAGGCCTTCGTGCCTAATAATTAACTGCAACTGAGAGTCTTCGTCTAGATTTAACTTACTTTCATCCACTGCAGGAAAGTTCAGGTTTAGCACAGATGTTTGTGCAAAAACCATACTTAGTAATAAGACAGGCACCAACACAATCATTAAATTCATGAATGCCGTAATATCTAGATCAGCTTGTTGCACCAACCGTTTATGCTTCCTTCTCGCCATAGAATATGTTCGCTTTTAATCCTTAAAAGATGCCGAATTTGGATCTAAGATACTATTTATGATTTGTCTGATCCGAAATCATATTAAGTAATTTCACACCGGCCATTTCGAAGCTGTCTACTATTTCGTTGGTCTTGGTTTGAAGAACAGCATGTGCAAGGAGCAAGGGAATTGCAGACATCAACCCAAATGCTGTCGTGTTCATCGCAACCGAAATACTTTGTGATAACAAAGAAGCCTTCTCTGCGGGGTCCGCATTTGCCACAGCTGTAAACGCTGCAATCAATCCGATAATAGTACCAAGTAGACCAAGCAGCGTTGACACATTCGCTAGAGTCGCAAGATATTGCGTCCTCTTCTCTAGTCGTGGCAGAGTTTCCATTAAACCTTCTTCCATCGCGAACTCAATTTCGTCACGATGGCTGTCATTTAACAGCCGACTGAGTCCTGATCCCATAATTGCAGCTATAGGCGTTTCAGAGTCATTAGCAAACTTCAAAGCAGACTTATAGTCTCGCTTTCTAAGCATAGGCAGCATCCCCAAGTCGAACGCATTTCGATTCGATCGCTTTGCAGACGATAAATAGATAAATCTTTCAATCGCAATTGCCAAACCTATCACCAGCACAACAGAGATTGGATACATAAATAATCCACCCTCTTGGAAAAAACGTAAAATGGTGTCTAACATGACGTGCGCCCCTTACTATATTGATTAGCCATTAAAATTATTCCTTAACTTAACTCATGTAACGCTTGTACGTGACCCCATCCAGAAAGGCCACTATTCTAAAACTATTTTCTTATGGAGGCTTGAGTACCTTCACCTTTAGAGAGGAAATTACAATATTTGTAATTTCCTCTTCATAGGCAGACTTTACGGTGCTTGGAATCTTGGGATATCAACTTCCAAAAATCGCGAAAAGTGTATTTTTTTCTGAAGCCTAACGGGCTCAATAGCATCTAAAATTCCGGGTAGATCTTTTGGCAAGCTACTCTCTTCTCTTTTTTCAACACTAGGTAGTCGCCACGCTAAATTAAAACTGACGCTAGGTAACTCTGAATTGCCCACAATAGAAACTTCGTCCAAAGTTTCAACTTCTTCAGCGTGAATCTCGCTAAACAATACAAATAAGCTGAACACAACAACGACAAACTTAGAAGAAACCCTATGCACCCACATTATTTCATCTCCAATAATTTGATCCACCGCTTCACCGTTTCAACGTCATCCTGTTTTGAGACGGCTACATACCTCTTATAGTGCTGAATGGCCAAGCCAAATTCCTGTAAATACAGCTCATAAAGTACACCAAGATTATAATTAACAATCGGACTAACGTTGTCTATTGCATGCGCACGACGAAGATTAGCTTCAGCTTCAGAGAACTTACCTTTTTGCTGTAAAATCACTGAACTTTGAATTAAGGCAGATAGGTTATTTTCGTTAATACTAAGGCCATGAGCATACCTCTCTAACGCCCTATCTAGATTACCGCCCGCTTGGTCTATTAACGCGAGATTCACTATCGCGCCCACCAAATCAGGATATTGTTTAAGTAGCTCTTCAAAGTACACAGCTGCTTGATCAAATGCTTTGCTTTTCATCATAGTTAGAGCCAAGGCATATTTGTCTTGATCCTGCGGCATTAGTTTGGGCGCCAGAACTTTTGAAACAGGCGCTATAATAACCGCCTCTTTCTTTGGCGAACTAGAACAAGCCGACAAAACAAGAAGCACAATCAGAACGTTAGCACACCTAAAATTGGTCTTCGGCATACTTTAGCTCCTTGGTGTTTCGTTGAAATTCAGTCGGGTTCATCTCACTCAATACCTCATAAGTTTTACTTACCCAGTCATCAAAATAACCCTCAGGAACCTTAGCTGTATTAATTCCAAATATTTCGAATGCTTGCTCTTCGAAAGGATAAGCTTCTTCTTCCAACAAAATGTCATATTGCTCAAGCTCCAAGGGAGATAAACCCTTAGGTCGCTCTGACTGCATGAGGTCCTGTGCCAAATTCTTATAAATTCGCCCTATATGAAAAGTTGATGCAGATTGAATTTCTGCAACTTGATACTTAGAAAGCGTTTCGAATTTAGCAATCAGCTCTTTCAAAGACTTAGTTTTTCTTGCGAGAGATGACTTCAACGGCAAAGTTAGCTTCAACGCGTCGAATTTATTTAGATCTAGCAGTATTAGAGACAAACTTGCATTCGCGGCGAGATATGAAGATCTCGAGTTTCTCTCACTCCAATATTTTTCGTGGTAAGAGATCATCGATTTCCTCCACTTAATAGCCTGTTTCTTCTGATTAGCCTCATCAAAGTAGTCAATATTGAACTGACGAGCTTCAATATTTAGATCAACCAATGTCGGGAATTTTTCTGTGAAAGCAGTAAACAGCTCAACACCCTCAAGCTTCAGGTCATTATCTCTATATATTTCAGCAGCTCGGTACAGCGAATTGGAAGCCAACTCCGCGTTAGATGTATCATTAGATACTTGCACTAGTTTCTCTGCAGCCGAAACCGATTCGCCGTTTTCTAGATACGAGAAAATAAGCTTATCCGATGCTGAGCTATATAATTCATGTAAGGGGAATTGTTGCTGGAAAGAATTCAGCGTGGCTATCGCACGACGCCACTTCTTGGTTTCCATGAAACGAGTAGATGCATCAAAAAGTGCTTGTGGCACAAACTTCGATTCGGGAACAACGTCTGCTACACGTAAGTATAGTTCCGCACTTCTACTAATATCAGATTCTGCTTCAGCTTGTTTATAAATAGACGCCGCCAAACGCTCACTCAGCACTTCGTCATAACCTTTCTTCTGGGACAAAATTTCCAAATATGCCTGTTCCGCGCTCCTGAATTTCTTCAACTCGAAGTTTGAGTGAGCATAAACCAACCAACTAGATCGCTTTACCGCAGATGAAGCTAGCTTATGCGCTAAAACCTGTTTTGAGTAATTCGCCGCTTGTAGGTACTCTTCCTCAACAAAAAGATCGTTAGCAAGGTCATTCAACAACGCAGGTGTTTGTGTCTCAAATGGAAAGTTACTTGTGAATTTGATAATGCTAGCACGCCGACCAAGAGGTTGATTGCCCACTTCGGAACTAGCCACATAATCATTTTTCGAGACTATATCGTAAGCAAGAATAGCGGCATACCCAGCCTTCACCGATGAAACAAGGTCAACCTGTTCATAGGCGGCTCTCTCATATATACCAATAGCCCTATTTAATTGGCCCGCATGCTTAAGCGCTTCGGCTGCCAGGTACAAGTTACGAGGGTTGCCCATACTTGCAGTATTAGTTGCGACCAACTCTAAATAGTAGTCCGCAGCCTGAATACCATGTTTTTTAAAATCGGTCGTATCCTTTACTAATACAACACGATTACGGTCTTTCTTTTTAACAGCCTTATTCCGCTTAATGGCATCCTGCATTTTAACAAATGAAGAATGCGCTAGCTCTTTTAGGTTTTCGATAAGTAAGGGCTTTACAATATCCTTTTGGACTTTGCTAAGGTATTCCCAGTACTTCGTTTTGATTCCAAACTGGCTTACGAAGTGCTCTTTTGCACCCCACTCCAGTATGTCAAACTCCCCTTTTCGGTAAGAAAGAATACTGTTCAAGCCCATTTTGTACGCATAGAAGTCGGCTGGATATGCTGTTGTGTAGTCTCTCGCAACCTCAGCACTGTCTTGATACCTGTCTTGCTTTAGGTAGAGCCTAAATAGCGAGTCGTATAGTAGGTAAGAATAATTTTTGTGGCCAACAATATCCTGAAGGTCTTCAATATTCTTTGCACCTTCTTGTTTAGAAAAGATGATCGATAGAAGCCTGAATGTATCATCGACAAATTCGTAATCCCATTCAGTAAGATAACTGTATTCGATCTTACCAACCAATTGAGGGTACTTTGCCAGTACATCCATTGCGAACTTACCGGCATCTTGGTACTTGTCGAGTCGAAATGCAGACCACGCAATCTTAAACTTACTTTTCTCATGGAACAGGTCTTTCTCAGAGAATGCGAGTAATTTCTTATAAGCCGCTTCAGCCTTAGCGAACTGACCAATTTCAAAATAGGACTCCGCCATTCGAAACATACCTTCATCCACAAGCTCTGATTTAGGGTATAAACCAACGAGCATTTTTAGTCGCCGAATAGACTCCTCTTCGTTTCCAACAAATTTTGTAGCCTTGGCCGTCTGATATAGAAGTTCATCCATTCGTTGATAAAAAACACCCGAATCCACAATGCGGTCATAGCTATCAAGTACAACCTTACTTTGCTCAACGCTATCTATCGTAAGTTTTTTGCTGCCCAGCTTATATTTTGCCCTTAGGTTATTGATTCTATTTAACGCATCGATTTTTACATCTGGAGAATTTGCCGATTCGAATAACTTGATATAGCGCTTGAGCACTGCATTGATAGTTACTTTGGGTAGTTCTTTGTCTTTATAGACAATAAAATTGGGTTTAATGTCACCTATTGTCTTTGGCTCTGTTTTAAGTTCGACTATGAATGCTTCGTTATTCGCTGAAAATGCCATCGGATGAAAAAATGCCATTATCACGACGACAAGTGCGGCAAAAAGCGGAATGAGTTTATCTCTAATAATCACAGGCATTATTTGTAACGCCCATCTAATAAGCTTCTTTTCTGAATTTGCTTACTTTCAGCAATGGTTTCGAGAATGTGTACCAATCCTTGTTGAGCGCGTTCGTAGTTAGTTACCATTTCTGTTTTTAACTCAGACAAACGATATTTCAGCAAAATAGTCATTTGTTTATCTAGTTTTTCGGTCAAATGATCTAGAGACGTTTTTGCAGACTTAATTTCCGACTTTAGACTCTTTATTTGCTGTATCTGCTGTTGCAATTTACCGCCCCCCTTACGCATATTTTCTTTTAAGTCTGAAAGGCGTACACGCAGTGTTTCTATGCTAGAGATCATGGAGTCTATATCAACTCTCTGAGAGAGCGTGGGAGTCATATTCTTATGGCTAGCTAATGTTGAAATCGTGGAATCATATTGCTGAATCAGTTTTGATTTATTAGATTTATCAAACTCAGATATCTTCTTTTTGAATGTTTTTCTCTTTCCCTGAAGGGATTGATCATAAACTGTTAGCTGGGTATCCCAAAAATTAAGACTATCAAGAATCATACTCAATTCGGCATTGAGTTCGAATAGGTCATAAATAGTCGTGTCTTGAGCAAAATATTTATAGTAACTTGCGCGAGTTGTATTGGTTGCTACATCTTTTGTTAAAAACCATTGTAACCCCGCTATTTCAACCTCATCTATTAAGGTTTTCTTCACCCCATATTGAGTAATCAACTTGTCAATTTTTTCAATGGTGGCCAATTCTTTCTTGAATACGGAGCTTGCTTCGAGGTATGCCTCTAATGCCTGGCTAGTATATTTTGCCCCTTCATATGCATAAGGAAGAGCCAGATAGGCCTCTGCAACCCCTTTTCGTAACAAAGAATATTTTTTAACACTAAACCATGACTGCGTTGCAGCTCTAAAGTCGCCCAACTCATGATATGCAACGCCGATAAGATAAAGCGCGTCAGCAGAACTGTCTGAATCAAGAAAAACCTTTTTGAATGGAGCAATCGCCAAATCTGGTTTGTCTTCATTTAAATACAGAGAACCTGCTGCAAGATTTATTCGGTCTTTCAAAGACTTTTCTTCTCTGGTCTTATCTTTCAAGAAAGATTCGGCAATTCGGAGCGTGATCAACGCTCTCGACTTATTGTGACTTGACTCAGCATAAGCCATCGCTAGATTGAAATACGCGTAAGATGTCCAAACGCCACTCAAGATATCGTTTAAAACCTGAGCAGCCCTTTTTTTACTCCCTAATTTTATAAAACAATTAGCTCGATAAAATGCCCATTTTTGTTTCTCATTAAGCGTCAGTTTATTTTTAAGCTGTTTGAATGCTCTCAACGCTGGTTTGCAGTTACCATTCTCATATTCGATCTTACCAATCGAATACCAATCTAAGTCGTTAGACTTGTTACGCTTAGCATTTTCGACAATGCTAGTAATATCACTATCGATGTGAAACCCTTTCAAGCCGTATGCGTAATCGATTGGGTTCGCTGCTTGGTACTCTTCATCCATTAACACTAAGGCATTAAAATAACTTTCACTTTCGAGTTCGAAATCTATCATGCCCTGATACAGGGCATCAGGCATTGACGAAGCCGAGCTCACCGGTGAGAGAAAGATGCTTAACAGAAAAGCAACCATTTGCGCACAGCGCATAGATCTATATCGCCATACCTGGCGCAAGGATTCCACTATCCGTTACCACTGCTTAAATTTGAATAGGGGTTCGCGAGTCGTTTTACTTTCGCTCACCATCATTTGAATAAACTTGGCATCATTCTCTTTCGTGAACTTAATTTTCTTCTCTCGCTTAAAATAACGATTATTGGCACCTTGCCCATTAAACTTAACTGTCAGGTCGTGCTTCCCGTCAGACAAGCTTCCAAGGAAAACGCGTTGAATCCCACCTTTTTTCAACGCGGAAATCTCGTTTTCTTTATATATGTAGGTGGCAATAGTTTTTTTATCCAAAAGAAGCTCTATAGAATCGACAATTAAGGAACTTTCAGGCGCAAGAGAAAGGAATACAGCAAGCTGAGTATTAGTTGGGTAAAGCAATTCTTTTTCGAAGAAATACAGATCTCGATTAAGCTTGATCATTTTTTTCTTCAAAGCCTCTGCTTCTTTTATCAAAGAAACGTCGACTTCAGGCATGCTTGTTTTTTTGGGTTTAGCTGGAGTTAAAGACGGATTTTCAGCTGAAAATATTGGGAATGAAAATAAAAGAATAACGACAAATGACAGAAGCTGTCTAATCAACATAGTTGGCATCAGGCTTTGAAATTGAAAGAGCAGCGATAATAACAACAATTAACAACAAAAAGCAGCACCCGATTGTCAATTTAACCAGGTTGCCGACATATCATTTCAATTTTTTTAGACGATCGTCACACTATTCAAAGACATCAACGACTCAAGTATTTCATTCCCCGCTCTAATCCTTCTACTGTCATAGGAAACATATTGTCTTCAACCAAGTTCTTAGTAATGCCTAAAGATCCGCCTTGCCCCCAATAATCCTCTGGCAAAGGATTGATCCAAACAACTTTGTCAAAATGATCTGTTACTCGCTGCATCCAGACTGCTCCAGCCTCTTCGTTCCAATGCTCTATGCTCCCTCCAGGTTGCGTAATTTCATATGGCGCCATCGATGCATCACCAATAAAAATCACCTTATAGTCAGAGGTATACTTATGAATGACATCCCAAACGTGGGTCGATTCATGAATACGCCTTATATTATCTTTCCACACACTTTCATAAATGAAGTTGTGAAAGTAGAAGTACTCCATGTGTTTAAACTCAACACGCGCTGCTGAGAACATTTCTTCGCACACTTTGACATGAGGGTCCATGGACCCGCCGACATCAAAAAACAACAGTACTTTTATACTATTATGGCGCTCAGGCACCATCTTGATATCTAAATACCCCGCATTTCTAGCAGTTGAACTAATCGTATCATCAAGATCCAATTCCTCAGCAGCCCCTTGACGCGCAAATTTTCTTAAACGCCTTAATGCCAGCTTGATATTTCTGATCCCCAGCGTGACGTCTCCGTCGAGATCTTTGTACCCTCTCTTTTCCCAAACCTTGACTGCTCGACCATTGCGACCAGTCTTTTGACCAATTCTAACGCCTTCTGGGTTATAACCATTTGCGCCAAAAGGAGACGTTCCGCCTGTACCGATCTGACGGTTCCCCCCTTTATGCTTGTCTTTTTGCTGCTCTAGACGCTCCTGAAAAGCTTTCATCAACTCTTCAAACCCGCCAAGTGAATCGATCTTGTCTTTTTCTTCATCACTCAAGTTTTTGATTAATTCAGACTTCAACCAATCTTCAGGTATCATCTTAGAAAACAAATCATCAATAACCTCGATACCTTCAAAATATTTCGCGTAGGCGCGATCAAATTTATCGAAGTGCTTTTCATCTTTCACGAGGCATAGGCGACTCAAATAATAAAATTCATCTATGTCAGCAAATACTAATTTTTTCTCAATGGCTCCCATTAAGTCCAAGAATTCTTTAACTGTGGCTGGCACTTTTGCCGAGCGCACCTCATGAAAAAAATCAATTAACATTCATCACCTATTATGAAACATCTCTTTCTAAATTCTTCGACTAACCTTTACGGCGCGCCATAAATGCCAAACGCTGTAGCAAATGAACATCTTGCTCATTTTTGATTAGCGCCCCATAAAGAGGAGGAATCGCTTTAGTTGGGTCTCGCTCTTGCAGAATTTTTTCAGATAACTCATCCGCCATAAGAAGCTTTAACCAGTCAATCAGCTCGCTCGTTGAAGGCTTCTTTTTCAAGCCAGGCACCTTACGCACATCAAAAAACACATCCAACGCTTCTCTTAATAATTCCTTTTTTATATCTGGATAATGAACATCTACAATTTTTTGCATTGTTTCATGGTCAGGAAAGTTAATGTAATGAAAAAAGCAGCGTCGTAGAAACGCGTCAGGGAGTTCTTTTTCATTGTTACTTGTAATAAGCACGATAGGCCGTTTTTTGGCTACAATCCGCTCTTGGGTTTCGTAAACGAAAAACTCCATTTTATCGATTTCCAACAGCAGATCATTCGGAAATTCGATATCAGCTTTGTCTATTTCGTCTATTAGCAATACGACTCGCTCATCAGAATCGAAAGCCTCCCACAGTTTTCCTTTGACTATATAATTTGAGATATCGTGAACTTTATCATTACCCAATTGAGAGTCTCGAAGCCTTGAGACTGCATCATACTCATACAATCCCTGCTGTGCTTTTGTAGTAGATTTGATGTGCCACTGGATTAGCTTGACTCCCAGATTCTCGGCCAACTGCTCAGCGAGCATCGTTTTACCGGTACCTGGTTCCCCCTTTATAAGTAAAGGTTTCTCAAGATCTATCGCTGCATTAACAGCTATTTGAAGGTCACTGGTTGCCACATATTCGTTTGTACCTTTAAAGCCCATACTCACACTCTCTAAAATATCTAATCCAAAAATAATTTTAGAATTGTATTCTAATTTTAGGCAAAACGGAAAGAAGACAAGGATATTTAGAAGGAATACAGTTTTTCAGCTAGAATATCATTTCAATTCTACTAGGAAATATACATGCACGATTTGATGGTACTGTTAGCCCATGGAAGTAGCGACAAGAATTGGGCAGAGACGTTTTTTGTGCTTACTAACACATCAAGAATGAAACACGATAACGTGCGCTTAGCATTCATGGAGCTGAACCCCCCTTCTCTATCGGAGGTTGTAAGAAACGCAGTGCAAGAAGGCTTCACCTCAATCACTGTACTACCTTTATTTCTCGCAAGAGGAAAGCATCTAAAACACGACATCCCTCAACAACTGACTATTCTAGAAAATGATCTTGGAATCACAACTAAGCTGTTACCCCCCATTGGTGAGCAAGCTGAAATCGCCAATGCGATAGAAACAATCATAGACAAACAAGTGAGCTCATAATGTCGCGATGCACACTGTCCCCTTCAGTTAAGACTATAATAGTGGCAATAGCGATGCTTACACTATCAGGTAGATGCTACTCAGAACCAATACCATCGACGACATTTTCTGACGGCTTCAAACAGAGCCATTTATCGTGTTCAATAATTACTAGCGAACATTTAACTATCCTGCAGCTCTACCAACGAGGGCTAAACAAAGACGTTGCAATCAAGTCGCTCCCTAATATCAGTCGTGGTGCTAGGTCTAGAGTAAAGTATGTATATGACTTAGCCGAGAAAATAGGCATTCTAAATGCCTATTCTGACATCAATACTAATTTTTCACGCTGTTCCACCTTAGTTCACAAATTTAATGGTAAACCTGCTTTAGACCAGAAAGAACATGCATATTATTTCTGTTCAGGTGAGAACAAAGTTAGATTCGAAATTCTGCTGCAACTCAATGACAATAAAACAATTGACCAAATAGCCGAAACCTTACCAGTAAAGTACCTACATACGATTAACAATTACCGCAATGTGATGAACAACAAAGGTTTGCTCGCTACTTTTGACTTACTTGCCAATAACTTAAAGTCTTGCCTAAATCTTATTGAGGATAGGTAACACCACCTTTAAAAGCGCTGTTCAAATACTCTCGACTGTTAATCAATTTTTTCTGTTATTTTAGTTGACTTCAACTCCTCTCTTCCATAATATACGCGCCACTTCGACGGAGTAGCTGTTGCGTCCCCTTCGTCTAGAGGCCTAGGACACCGCCCTTTCACGGCGGTAACAGGGGTTCGACTCCCCTAGGGGACGCCATTTCTTTTCTTCTCAACTTACTCCTAGCCGCTCGGCGAATTAAGCTCTCAAATATATTTCTATTTTTATACCCTTTTGTGTCGACTGAACTAGACTTAGTTGAATCTAACAATTGCTCGCGCAGTTCCTCCTCATTTTGTAGAAAATATATTTATGACTGAGAAACAGGATGTTTTACTAGCCAGGCAGCCAATCTACAATGACAAGCAAGAAGTTGTCGCTTACGAACTTCTTTTTAGAGAGAATTCCGACGTTGTCTTGGCTGAATTTGATGGTAACCGAGCCACATCGCGAGTATTGCTAAGCTTGTTTACTGATAGCGACCTATCAACCATCACCGAAGAAAAGCCTGCGTACATTAACTTTACGACCGAACTACTACTTAACCCGCCCATATTAAGTCCGCAATCTGTCGTTATCGAAATTTTAGAAGATATCGAAATAACGAGCGCCATCATCGAAAAAGTGAAATACCTAAAGCGAAAGGGCTTTACCATCGCCCTAGATGATTTCGTAATGGATTCAAAGTATGAGCCTCTTCTTAAGCTTGTCGATATTATCAAGCTAGAGCTTCCAGCAATGGGTACAGCTGAACTTGAGAAGACTGTTGCTAAATTACGAAAATACGACCTGAAACTATTAGCAGAAAAAATTGAAACACCTCAGCAGTTTAAGCAATGCCTAGACTTGGGCTGTCATTTATTTCAAGGTTATTTCTTGTCAAAGCCAGAGATTATCAAGGGTAAAAAGATCTCAGCCAATAAATTAGCTATAGTCAATCTAATATCATCTATTCAAGACCCAGACGTTAGCATGAACCAGCTAACCGAAATCATATCGCGCGACCCGGCCCTCAGCTTCAAAATATTGAAACTCATAAACTCGGCTGCGTTTAGACGACAAAAATCTATCGACTCAATACACAAAGCCGTCACGTTACTTGGAATAGAAAAAATCAAGAGCTGGGCCAGCTTGTTGGCACTCAGTAAATTAGATGATAAACCTGAGGCTCTACACTACTTGGCTCTGGTAAGAGCATTAGTGTGTGAACGATTAGCCCAACTAATTCAACCTGAGTCAAGTGACCAGTTCTACACCGTTGGCCTGCTATCTTGTATGGATGCCTTTCTCGACCAGAGCCTAGAAGATGTAATATCAAATATATCACTACACCCAATAATTACTGACGCACTGTTGGGTAATGGCGGACTAGCAGGATTAGCACTCGAAACCGCAATCCACTTTGAACAATCAAATTGGCATCTGTTAGACTTGCCTCAACTGGGAAAACTCGGCCTAGACATCAAGCTCATTCATGAAATCTTCTTCGATTGCTCCAGGCTGGCCATTCAGGTTTCACCACGTACTGATTGAGCTATAACAGGCAACAATTAACTTATGCATCCACGAACTATTCTCGTCATCAACTGTGGCAGCTCATCCGTAAAATTTACGTTGTACGCCACCCAGAATAACGATACAAGCCCCATTGCATCGGGCCTTGCTAGCGAGCTAAATCAAAAAAAGTCACTCGTTTCGATTTCAACAGTAGACACAGCAGACTACACCTTAGAGTTTACGGGGAAAAGTTCCTCTCCTCATGAGCAAGCAATACAATTCATTTTATCGAAGCTTGAAAGCTCATTGAAACTGTCAAGTACGCTAGAAGGAATCGGACATAGAGTGGTTCACGGAGGCCACATATTCAAGCAGTCAGTCGTAATTAACGACCAAGTTCTAGACCACATTGAATCATGTATCCCTCTTGCCCCGTTGCATAATCCTGCGAATATTAACGGCATTAAATGCCTTGGCTTGCGCTTCCCAAACATTGATCAAATAGCAGTTTTTGACACTGCATTTCACCAAACCTTGCCTGAAAAAGCGTTTACGTATGCGCTGCCCAAAGAAGTATGTAATGAACTTCTCATCAGAAGATATGGCTTTCATGGAACAAGTTACAGATACATAACGCAGGAAACATCAGCTTTTTTATCAATACCTACTGAAGACATTAATCTAGTTGTGGCTCACTTAGGAAACGGCGCTAGCGTTGCAGCAATAGCCCAAGGAAAAAGCGTAGATACAAGTATGGGACTAACACCTGTAGAAGGACTTGTCATGGGCACCCGATCTGGAGATCTCGACCCTGGCATATTTGATTACCTAATATCCAAAGACTACACCCCCCAGACCATTGACAACATGATCAACAAGAATAGCGGATTGTTAGGAATATCTGGCTCTAGTAATGATATGAGAACTTTATGCTCATTAGCTGAAACCGGAGATGTACACGCACAGCTTGCGATTGACGTATTTTGCTTTAAAGTCGCCAAGTATATTGCAGCTATGTTAGTGTCGCTTTCTCAAATTGACGGATTAGTCTTCACTGGCGGAATCGGAGAAAACTCATCCCTAGTAAGAAAAAAAGTCGTCGAACAACTTAAAATACTTAGATTTGAGATAGACGATGATCTAAATAACAACGTTAAGCATACATCAAAAACAGGCTCTACCATCAGTCGCGACAACTCTATAAACATATTGGTCATCCCAACCAATGAAGAGCTCATGATCGTGCGCGATACCCTTGAATTGATATAAACAAATAAAAATAGGCGAGAAAGCACCATGGCAAAGTCATACTACTTGTCACCTACCGCACCGAACTCCGGTCTGACGACTGCAAGTTTAGGGTTAACCAGGGCGCTTGACGAGCTGGGCGTTAAAGTCGGCTTTTTCAAACCAGTCACTCAAACAGGGGCTGGAGTTGCAGACTCATCAATCTACTTTGCTAATAAATTGTTTGATACGCCTAACCAACAGGCAATAAGCATTGAACAAGCTCAATCATTCTTAAGCCTAGGAAAGAAGTCTCAGCTGCTTGAGAAATTTGTCGATAATTTTAGAACAGCTAGCGAAGGTTTCGATGCCATGGTCATTGAAGGTATCGCACCGACTATTGACGACGCAGATACAAACGGATTGAATGCAGATATTTCTAACTGCCTGAATGCCGAAATTATTCTTATCGCACCAGCGTCTCATGAAGACAGCAACTCTGGCATTGCTGAGATGGACCACCACCTGTCTCGTGCGATATCTTCGCTGTCGACCGTCAAGAAAAATATTATTGGCTGCATCATTAATCACGTCATCACCACCGAACCTGTCGATTCAGACCTCGATCAAATAACCGTTTCTAACCTTAACGAAAAAAGCGAACAACAAGTCATCGACTTCAAACTATGCAGCAGTTTTTCGAACAAATTTGGCTTGGTCGGACAAATCCCCCACCGACCAGAATTACAATCTCCTAGAGTCATTGACGTCGCGAGAGCCTTGAATCTATCCATTCCCTCTAAACTTAATTGTGATGACATTCTTCATGAACGACGCGTTACCAACATTTCAGTGTGCGCAAGAAGCGTCGAGAACCTCGTTACAATTTTCAATCCGGGCACGCTATTAGTTACCCCGGGAGATAGAAATGATGTATTGCTAGCAGCGTGTATGGCGGCGCAAAACGGAACCCAATTGGCAGGCATTATATTAACTGGTAACTTACACCCCAATTCACAAATTATGGCTCTATGCCTTCCGACGCTTAGAGAAAGCCTCCCTATATTCAACACCCAAGAAGATACCTTTAAAACAACCGTCAGGCTCTCAGCACTCGAAAACAAGGTTGCACTTGATGACTTAGAGCGCATAAAAAGTGGCATTGCAAATATTTCAGAAAACTTGAACACCGATTGGCTCAAGGAAAATTTCCAAAAGGAACGTTCTGCTCGATTTTCACCCGCAGCATTTAGGTTCGAGTTATCCAAAAACGCGAAAGCAGCCAAAAAAACAATAGTACTACCTGAAGGAGCCGAGCCACGTACCGTCAGAGCCGCCAGCATTTGCCACCAAAGAAAAATTGCAACCTGCGTACTTTTAGGAAAAGAAGAAGAGATCAGGTCAGTTGCACTTCGTCACGACTTTCAATTGCCCGATGATATACAGATCGTCGACCCTGACGAAGTTAGAAAACAATATGTCGTTCCCATGACAGAACTGAGGAAACACAAAAATCTAAGCCCTCAAGCGGCAGAATCTATGCTTGAAGACAATGTCGTTTTGGGCACTATGATGTTAGCGCAAGGCGTAGTCGATGGGCTTGTCTCTGGCGCTATTCACACAACCGCAAACACCGTGCGCCCAGCGTTTCAGTTAATAAAAACAGCACCAAGCTCAAAAATTGTTTCTTCCATTTTTTTCATGTGCCTACCTGAACAAGTATTAGTCTATGGAGATTGCGCCATCAACCCAGAACCAGATGCAGAGCAATTGGCCGATATAGCAATACAAAGCGCAGACTCAGCGACTGCATTTGGTATTGAACCTAAAATCGCGATGATTAGTTACAGTACCGGCACAAGCGGAGAAGGGAAAGATGTTGAAAAAGTCAGAAAAGCCACCAAAATTGCCCAAGAAAAAAGACCCGACCTATTAATAGACGGGCCGCTTCAATACGACGCAGCTGCAATTGAGGACGTCGCCAAGAAAAAAGCACCCAATAGCAAGGTAGCAGGAAAAGCGACCGTGTTTATTTTTCCTGACTTAAACACAGGCAACACAACCTATAAGGCCGTGCAGCGTAGTGCGAATGTCATTAGCATTGGCCCTATGCTTCAAGGCTTACGTAAGCCCGTGAACGACTTATCTAGAGGCGCTCTTATTGAGGATATTGTATTTACTATCGCACTGACTGCCGTCCAAGCGACACAAAATAACGATTAATAGCCTCCAGACCATACACTACATATAGATATTTCTCTTAAATTAGTAACTACTAATCAGTCACGCCTTTGATTACGCAGGAATGTCAATTTGTGCATTTTTTTCCGAAGCATACCTTGACAAACCAGCCTTAAGAACCATGCAATTACACAGTGAAATTTTCTGAAAAGAAACTTCACATACCACTATATAGTGTTATACTTTTTCAAAATATAACGATATGTAGTAATACAGCGCAAATACGAGGCTTTATTCTTATCTGTCATATCAAATATATATTTTGAAACGGACCAGCCTTTCATCAGGTTTAATCGTACTTTTTGATGAGTGACGTTATGACTGTAGTCAATCACTCTTCACATGTGCGGGGTATATGATGTACCAACCCATAAAAAATTAAGACACTACATATAGATATTACTAAATTTGGCCAAATGGCCAATTTTATAGACATTGGTTATCTATAGGGTATTACAATTATAATCCAGATCGAGGTCGCTTATGAACGCCAAAGTAGAACCAATAATTTCCCCTCTCCCTATGCAAGATGCCTCTCTAGATATTTGGCATACAAAATACCAACTCAAAACCAAAACCGGCTCCCCTGTCGACAACGACATCGACTCTACCTATGAACGAGTAGCAAAAGCGCTTTCTTCTGTTGAAGACGACGGCAAGAGAGAGTCGGTATATCTTGATTTTAAATGGGCCTTAGAAAACGGCGTAATACCTGCCGGCCGAATCATGTCTAATGCAGGTGCAGGTGAGCACAAACCAGCAACTTCTACAATTAACTGTACTGTTTCAGGCACAGTTTATGATTCGATGGACGATATTCTGTTAAAGAATCACGAGGCTGGCTTAACACTGAAAGCAGGCTGTGGAATTGGTTATGAGTTTTCGACACTTAGACCTAAGGGTGCATACGTAGCGGGTGCGGGTGCGACAACCTCTGGCCCTCTTTCGTTCATGGATATATTCGATAAGATGTGTTTTACCGTCTCATCAGCAGGCGGGCGCCGTGGAGCACAAATGGCAACGTTTGATGTTCATCACCCAGATGTTCTCGATTTTGTAAGAGCAAAGCGTGAAGATGGTCGCTTGCGTCAATTCAACTTATCACTACTTATCACTGAAGACTTTATCCATGCCGTTAAAAACGACTTAGATTGGAAACTTTCATTCCCTGTTACAGCAGAAGAAGCTCAAGAAGATAACTTAGATCTAAGCGACACATCATCATTTGTTTATAGAAACTTCCCTATTAAGAATGGCTACATTGCCAATGACGAAGGTCTAATCGCCTGTCGAATATATAGAACAGTTAAAGCTAAATACATTTGGGACAGCATCATGGCATCGACCTATGACTTTGCTGAGCCAGGCTTTATATTGATCGATAAAGTCAACGAAATGAACAATAACTGGTTTTGCGAAAATATTCGTGCAACCAACCCTTGCGGCGAACAACCCCTACCAGCCTATGGAAGCTGCCTGTTAGGCTCAGTAAATTTGACCAAGTTTGTCGACCGCCCGTTTACTGATAGAGCATCGTTTAACTTCGAGAAATATCAAAAAGCTGTTGGGATTTTTACACGCATGCTCGACAACGTGGTCGAAATAAACGGCTTACCTCTGATAGGTCAACGTAACGAAATCAATTTCAAACGACGCCACGGCATGGGTATTCTTGGTTTAGGCTCAACCTTAACCATGATGAAAATGGCATATGGTTCCCCTGAGTCTGTCGAGTTTACCGAAAGAGTAAATCGAGAAATGGCAATTGAAGGCTGGAAACAAGGTTTGGCACTTTCTGAAGAAAAAGGCCCAGCGCCGATAATGGAAGAAAGCTTTACAGTCAATGAAGAAATGCTATTAAAGCGCCCTGAAATGAGAGCCGAAGGCTACCAAGTTGGTGATGAAATTAAAGGCCGCGTTCTCCACGCGCGTTATAGCAAGTACATGCAACAAATTGCCGAATACGAGCCGGAGTTGATTGATCAACTAGCCGAAAATGGCGCACGCTTTACGCACCACACTTCGATCGCACCAACAGGAACTATCTCTTTATCCTTAGCAAATAACGCAAGTAACGGCATCGAGCCTAGTTTTGCCCATCACTATGCCCGAAACATTATTCGCGAAGGCAAGAAAACCAAAGAGAAAGTTGATGTATTCTCGTTTGAACTGCTCGCATACCGTCATTTTATCAACCCAATGGCGATGCCATTCAGCGACGAACCAGAATCTAAACTACCTGACTACTTCATTTCAGCCGACGAAGTCACGCCGAAACAGCACGTTGATATACAAGCAGCAGCGCAAAAGTGGGTAGATTCATCGATATCAAAAACAGCAAATGTCCCAACTGACTTCCCGTACGAAGAATTCAAAGACATTTATATGTATGCTTACGACAACGGTTTAAAAGGCTGTACAACGTTCCGCTTTAACCCTGAAGCATTCCAAGGCGTTCTTGTAAAAGAATCGGACCTTGAAAATACAACCTATGAATTCACCCTAGATGATGGAACCAAGGTGTCTGCAAAAGGTAATGAAGAAATTGAATATGATGGCGAGATACATTCAGCCGCTAATTTGTTTGATGCACTTAAAGAAGGTACTTACGGTAAGTATTGAGATAGCTACCAGAAGATTTAGCTCTCGCATTCAAACTGTAATTAATAGGTAAAGATATGGCTATTAAGATAGATAAGAAAATTGTTGGTTATCAAGTTCAATCAGAAAAAAAGGCTGAGGTTGTACAATCTACGCCTACGATTGTTCCCCTGCAAATGAATGAAACAATTAAGAGACCAGAATTTTTGCTTGGCTCTACTTATAAGATCAAGCCACCCGTTTCAGATCATGCAATGTATATCACCATAAATGATATCTTGCTTAACGAAGATACTGACCATGAGACGCGACTACCCTATGAAGTGTTCATCAACTCGAAATCCATGGAGCATTATCAGTGGGTTATCGCACTTACTAGAGTAATCTCTGCAGTATTCAGAAAAGGCGGCGACATCACTTTCTTGATCGAAGAATTATCGTCAGTCTACGATCCAAACGGCGGTTACTATAAAAAGGGCGGTATCTACATGCCATCCCTTGTTGCTGAAATAAGCTCGGTTATTGAGAAGCATTTGAAATCGATTGGCTTAATACAAAAAGAAGAATTGAGTGATACGACTAAGCAAATATTGGCTGAAAAGAAAGCTGAGTTTGAAGGATCGACAAACAGCGTGACCGAAGCAAAAGCCAAAGCGCCCGAACCTGATTCAAATCCTTTCCCTGCCAATGCAAGCTTGTGCCAGAAATGCCACAATAAATCCGTCATCGTGATGGACGGATGTAAAACGTGCTTAAATTGCGGAGATAGTAAGTGTGGTTAGAGATTAATACCCACCCCTATTAACGACTGAATACAGCTATTTCATATCTCCCTAGTGCCTGCTCTAACCTTGTTATTGTGGGCATTTTCTATAACCCTTCCCGGAGTTGGACTAACCAGTCCCTTCGTTTTCTCCGACCCCTTCGCGTACAAATTAATTCGTTAATGTCTTGTGGAAATCTATTAATTTACTATCAAAAACGAACGTTAGAGTTCGGCATTAATAATATTTTCAGGAATACTTGCCAGCTTATTTTCATCTATTAAGCTAGAAATATCTGATGAATTGAATGTGTGCCAATACAGTACTTTTTTGTCAGGATGTAACCTGCAGAATTCTATTGTTGCCGCGGCAGTTTTGGCGGTATACGTTGTGTCGAGGTTTATCCCCATATTGGCAAAGCATTGAATTGCTTCATCTGCCTTAGGAGTAGTGAGTCCATACCCTGAACCATAAAATGAATCCAAGAGTTCAACATTGTTTAATTTCAATTCTGGAATCGTTGAGCCATTTTTCTTAAGATAAGAATATGTATTTTTTCTTAGCTTCATGATAGTTGAAGACGTACATACCGGAATTGGCCCAAGATGAGATGGCGCCACTCTGACACCAACTACTTTACTTTTCAGACCTGCTAACTGGCAACCCAAAGAAAGTCCTGCCAAGGTACCACTCGAGCCGACTGGGCAATAGATGTAATCTGGCTCTTCAACTTCACCTAGTTCGATCTGGTTCTTGAGTTCAAATGCTGCGTTCACATAACTAATACAACCGACCACATTCGAGCCTCCAGCGTGAAGATAGTACGTGCTATGACTGTTAACCAACCTACTAGAATAATAATGCAACACCGTTTTTAACAGAGACCCTTTGTATACTAATGTGGCGCCTAAACTCGCCATTAGCTTTAGATTCGATATCGCTGCAGGTGTGGCAGGTTGATCAAAGAGAAAAATAGTACAGTTAATATTATATTTTTGGCAAAATAGCGTTGTCGCCACACCGTGATTAGTTCCGATACCACCAAAGGTAACCAGATTTTTGATTCCACGCTGCTGTAAATCAGCAATAATAAACTCTAGCTTTCGTACCTTATTCCCGCCATAGACGGAGCTTGTCTTATCGTCTCTTTTAATCCAAAAGTTGTCCGAAATTTTCGAATTTCCGACCTTGAGTTGTCTACGCTCAATTGGGGTAGGTAGATCTGCCAACTCAACAAAGGGTACGACACTCGCTAGTAACGGATATTGTAAAAATAAAGGTCGTGTAGCATTCATCCTATAAATACTCTTTTTAAATGTGGGTTCAACATTTGTCGTCTCGTTTGACATGCCTATATTCAATTGGAATGTTAACCGGAAGCTTTATGGCTGAGATAGTTTCAAGAATTTGTTTTACACAAGCAGAGCCAACGTCCACGGGAACTGTACACTCTATTTCACATAACGCAATGGATCGAGCATACCTTAGAACCCCATAAGAAAGTCCTTCTCTAACCGTAACATGTTCACTGCCAGGCTCCATAGCGTTAAAAATAGTTCGATACTATCTATTACCTATTAAAGGCAGCTCGCCGACAGAATTGTAAAGGTCCCTTATGTCATGAATTACTCAGCTTTCTTTACCAAAAGTTTTATCAGTTCGATTTTGATTAACTACAGGCAAAAAAAAGCCCAGGGGAATAATATCCTCTAGGCAAAAGTCTGCGCTTTTATTTCCTTAGACTATCCCAACTCCCTTTGGGTCAGGTATCCTTCCCCCCCACTCAATTAAGTCATTTAGCGCAAACTCACTCACACCACTGTTACAACCTAAAATATTAGAACTCAAATTCGATTACGCCCACTCTTTCGCACTCACCTGCCCCATTTGATTAAAAAATAGAGATAGAAACATGAACAAAGTGATTGTCCAAAACAAGACGTGAATAAGGTCACGTTTTTACTGTCTGTTTCATAAGGGCTAGTTTGTGGAATCGATTTACAAAATCGATATCGATTGATGAACCTGCTGAAAATTCATTCTGTTAAGTGTTTTCCATTAGCCTATGTTTGAATTTAATGTAAAATTTGCTCCAATACCCGGCTCAATATAAATAAACCATGCCACCTTTATTAGGTATTTTCAGGTACGAAAAACTCAGGATCAGACTCCCATGACCAGCCCATTAGCTCAAGACCTTACTCTACCCTGCGGTATTATTCTTTCTAACCGGTTGGCAAAAAGCGCGATGACTGAAGGCTTGGCCGATAAATTCGATCGGCCGACCGAGCGACACAACACGCTTTACAGAACTTGGTCTAAGGGTGGTACAGGCTTGCATATGTCGGGCAATGTCATGGTTGATCGTCGTTATTTAGAGCGCGCTGGCAATGCGGTATTAGAGGATGACAAAGACCTAACCTTGTTTGCCAAATGGGCAAAAGCTGGCACTGAGTCGGGAAACCAATTTTGGGTGCAATTGAACCACCCTGGTAGACAATGCCCAAAGATGGTCAACAGCCAACCCTTGTCTCCATCCGAAGTACAATTAGAGTTACTCGGCAGTTTCGGAAAACCCAGAGCGATGACCGAAGACGATATCCAAGAAGTAATTACACGATTTACCCGTTCGGCCAAGCTAGTAAAAGAAGCGGGTTTTACCGGCGTACAATTACATTGCGCCCACGGTTATTTATTCAGCCAATTCTTGTCCCCTAAAATTAACCAACGCACAGATCAATGGGGCGGCTCATTAGAAAACAGAGCGCGCATCATTCGCGAAACCATTCAGTCAGTACGCCGAGCAGTCGGACCTGAGTTTCCTATCGGCGTGAAACTAAATTCGGCAGACTTCCAAAAAGGCGGATTCTCGCTCGAAGACTGTGTCACGGTTGCACGCTGGTTAGGTGAAGATAGTGTCGACTTGCTCGAAATTTCGGGGGGTACATATGAACAACTCAGTTTGCTGGGGGTTGAAGCAACAGAAGTGAGAGAAAGTACTCGTAAGCGCGAAGCATATTTCATAGAGTATGCTGAACGAATTAAAACGGCTGCCAAGATCCCTCTAATGATTACAGGAGGCTTTAGAAGCCGTGAGGTAATGGAACAAGCAATTACAAATAAGGAAGTCGATATTATCGGTTTAGCACGCCCTTTATGCACACAAACCAACTGCTCTGAATTATTGATTAGTAGAAGCATCGATAAACTAGATGACTATGAACAAAGCCTGATATTGGGCACAGGATTTTGGGGCAACAACAGCCCATCTAGCCTGATCAAGTCTATTAACAGTTTTGGCCAGGTCGGCTTTTATTATTGGCAGATTATTCGCTTGGCTCATGGACTCAGCCCTGAACCCGAACTCAAAGTATTTCGCTCATTTATACGTCACATGAAAAATGACTTTAGCTTAAATATGAAACGAAAATTTGCTTAATTTAAACAATAACAACTGGCATTCCGATGAGATTTAGAAAACTATTATTATTCTTGTTAGTCTTAGTCGGCTGCGCTCAAATCTCTATCTCAACCTTAAACGGTTCTGAAGAACGTCGTCACAATAGGGTAGCCGTTGAACTTCCTGCCTGGGATGAAATGATTGACATCACCCGACGCGTAATTTTTGGCACCCATATTGATCAAAGCCCTTCGGATGCCCTTCAAGTACATAAACTCACACGACAACAACTTGAAGCCTTACCCGATGATAAAATAAGCCTTGTTCGATTTGGGCATTCTACTGTACTACTTAAAATCAATGGTGGTTTTTGGTTAACCGACCCTGTTTTTTCGGACCGTCTCGGGCCAGTTTATTTTATGGGCATTAAACGCTTTCACCCCACTCCCATTTCGATTAACGACCTCCCTGACATTGAAGGCGTTTTGATTTCTCATAATCATTATGACCACCTGGACGAACGAACAATAAAAGCACTCAAGGCGAAAGTACGCCATTTTTTCGTACCGCTAGGAAATGGTAATACTCTCGTTGATTGGGGGATTGAACCATCACAAATTTCAGAATTAGATTGGTGGGAAAGTAAAATATTCGGTGAATTAACTATCACGTCTACACCTGCGAACCATATTTCAGGGCGCATGCTGATAGATCAAAATGAAGCGCTCTGGAGTTCTTGGGTAATGAGCAATAAATCGCAAACTATTTTCTTCAGCGGCGATGGCGGGTACTCAAAAATCTTCAAAGACATTGGTGATAAATTTGGCCCCTTCGACCTAACACTTATCGAAAACGGCTCTTATGACAAGGCCTGGTCAAAAGAACATTTAACCCCCACAGAAACCATTTTGGCCCATCAAGACCTAAAGGGGGAGTTACTACTGCCCATTCACAACAGTACCTTTGATATGGCATTTCACCCCTGGTATGAACCATTATCTGACGTTACCCGCCTGGCAAAACAACATGCTATTTCAGTGCTCACACCAGAATTTGGACAAGTAATTACACTCGATACCCACCCTAGCTTGCTCCCACAAAACAACCAATGGTGGCAACAGTCTAAGACCTCAATTAAATAGATCGCGCCCTAGTGGCATATGTGGACGTTCCCCCTTAAACGCACACCCACGAAAGCAAGACTAAACCAGAATGGCACATAGCCATCCTTTTGGCATCAAAAACCTAATAATATTGCGAGGCACTATGCCTCGCTCAAATGCGGTTTCTTATGACTGCCAGCACTTGCACGTGTGCGTGGCAACACTGCCAATACTTCAGTCTCACACAATAAGTTGGGTCGACAAACCTCTGCCTTAACGAAGGTATTGGGAAAGCCCTCAAAACCGGCTTGCTTAAACTTTTCTTTGAGGCGCTTCTCATCAGCAGGATCTTTCAGATAGCTGATTGCAGAAACTATGTCATCA
>ENA-OSET01000313-OSET01000313.1-sediment-metagenome-genome-assembly--contig:-NODE-313-length-55307-cov-73.977947_pt1 | contig 55307 bp, 43 predicted proteins | sample MGYA00237882_ERZ534229 | MGnify/ENA primary metagenome ERZ534229 (study PRJEB26408, sample SAMN06266212) | sediment metagenome | isolation source: Hudson Canyon methane seep mesocosm | place...
TTAGGTGGTTTGAAAACCGGTTCTGAATACGTTTCTGAAAACAGTTACATCATTAAAGCCGATATTGAAAAATCAGGTGCCGTTCACAACCACTAAGGACTAGACATGCTTGAAACGATTATACGAAGCTCCATACAACGAGCAACTTTAATTCTTGCGGCTATTGTGCTGATCTGTGGATTAGGTGTGTGGAATTTTGCGCGGCTACCTATTGATGCAGTACCTGACATTACCAATGTTCAGGTCGTCATTAATACCGAATCGGCTGGCTATACACCACTAGAAGTAGAACAGCGCGTAAGCTATCCCATTGAAACAAGCATGGCAGGCTTACCTAACTTAATTAATACTCGCTCACTCTCACGTTATGGCTTATCTCAAGTCACGATTATTTTTAAGGAAGGGACCGATATATATTTTGCACGACAACTAGTCAATGAGCGTTTAGGTGCCGCTAAAAACAACATTCCTACTGGTCTTGAGCCTTTATTAGGCCCTATCTCTACGGGCTTAGGTGAAATCTTTATGTTTACGGTGGATGCTGAACCGGGTGCTCTGAATGCGGATGGTTCCACGATAACACCTACCGACTTACGCGGTGTCCACGACTGGATTATCCGCCCCCAATTACTACGGGTTTCTGGTGTGGTAGAAGTAAACCCTATTGGCGGATTTAAACGTGAAATATTGGTGTCTTTTGATCCCGGTGATTTATTAGCTCATGGTATTACCCATGCAGAATTAATTGCTGCAATTGAAGCTAATAATCAAAATCGAGGTGTGGGATTTATTGAGCATAACGGAGCACAATGGTTATTGAGAGTCACTGGACAAATTAATCAACTGCATCAATTAGCTGATATTTTAGTCGCAGAAATTAATGGTCAGCCTGTGCGCTTAAAAGACATAGCAAGCATCAGTGAAGGCAAAGAGTTACGCTCAGGAGCAGCCACTCAAAATGGGCGAGAAGTGGTAATGAGTACCGTATTTATGCTGATTGGCGAAAATAGTCGTACAGTAGCCAAAGCGATTGCGAATAAGTTGGAAGAAATAAAACCCAGCCTACCTAAAGGGGTTACGGTAGCCGCTGTTTATGACCGCTCAATTTTAGTGGGTAAGACTTTAAAAACGGTACAAACCAATTTATTAGAAGGTGCTTTATTAGTTATCGTTATTTTATTCTTCTTTTTAGGTAATATTAAAGCCGCTTTAATCACGGCAGCCGTTATTCCCATAGCCATGTTAATGACTATTACCGGCATGGTGCATACGCAGGTCAGTGCCAATCTAATGAGTCTGGGAGCCTTGGATTTTGGCCTGATTGTTGATGGCGCCATTATTATTGTCGAAAATTGCTTGAGGCGATTAAGCGGAGCAAAACGACGTAGTACATGGATGTGCAAGTGTCGCTTGAAGCAGGATGCTGGTTGCGACCAAGGTGAAATTGCTTTGAATGAACGCTTCAATATCGTTTTTGAAGCCACCCGTGAAGTGATTCGTCCTGCTATGTTTGGAATGTTTATCGTCACCATTGTTTATCTACCGATTTTTGCACTAACAGGCGTAGAAGGGATAATGTTTCACCCTATGGCCATTACAGTCATTATCGCCTTAGTCAGTGCAATGACATTGTCCATCACTTTTGTCCCTGCCTGTATTGCATTGTTTTTTAAAGATGCGGTGGAAGAAAAGCAAGGCATGATAATGAAAGCAGCGAGTAATATTTATCAGCCCGTATTAGCGATGTCTATTAAATTTCGCTGGTTAGTGGTGGGCTTTTCTATTGCATTAATGCTTGTTTGTGCTTATACCGCGACTAAACTAGGCAGCGAGTTTGTGCCTAATTTAGATGAAGGAGATATCGCTATGCACGCATTACGCATACCAGGCACTTCTTTAGAACAAGCAATACAGTTGCAGTTAGTGCTAGAGGATGAAATTAAAATACTCCCTGAAGTGGAACGTATTTTTTCCAAAATGGGTACGGCAGAAGTAGCTACTGACCCTATGCCTCCCAGTGTTGCAGATAATTTCATTATATTAAAACCCAGAGAGCAATGGCCAGATCCTGATAAACCCAAAGAACAATTTGTCGATGAATTGGCTGCATTAGTTGCCCCCATACCCGCGAGCCGCTATGAGTTTTTACAACCTATTCAAATGCGTTTTAATGAATTGCTCGCAGGGGTACGTGCAGAGCTGGCAGTGAAAGTATTTGGTGATAATTTTGACCAGTTAATTGATTTGGGCAATCAAATAGAAAAAGCGATCGCCAATGTTGAGGGGATTGCTGATGTAGCCGTGGAGCAAACCACTGGCTTGCCCATTATGACAATCAAACCAAAGCGAGATGTCTTATTGCAATATGGTATTAGTATCAAAGAAATACAAGACCAACTAAGTGTCGCTTTAGGTGGACAGGTTGCAGGACAGTTTTATGAAGGTGACAGACGCACGGACATAGTCGTGCGCTTACCTGAAATATTACGGACTGATGTGGATAGTTTAGCCAAATTACCTATCCAACGCCGACATGGTGATTATATAGCGTTAGAAGAATTGGCCGACTTAGAGTTGGTGGCAGGATATAACCAGATTTATCGTGAAAATGGTAAACGTCGTGTTTTTGTGACCGCGAATGTCAGAGGACGTGATTTAGGCAGCTTTGTTAATGATGTAAAAAAAGCGGTAAACCTATCAGTAGAAATCCCAGCAGGCTATTGGGTGGAATACGGTGGAACCTATCAAAAACTAGAATCAGCCTCTGAACGCTTAATGCTTATCGTGCCGTTCACCCTATTACTGATTATCGCTATCTTATTTTTTGCCCTAGGTTCTATCAGAGATACGATTATCATATTTTCAGGCGTGCCTTTAGCATTAACGGGAGGCATTTTGTTTTTGTTTATCCGTGAAATTCCTTTTTCAATTTCAGCCGCCATAGGTTTTATCGCTTTATCAGGCATCGCCATCTTAGATGGCTTAGTCATGCTCTCGTTTATACGTGATTTGCGTAAAGATGGCTTAGGATTAGATGACGCGATTATAAAAGGTGCTTTAACAAGGCTACGACCGGTACTAACAACTACATTAGTGGCTTCATTGGGTTTTATACCGATGGCACTAAATACAGGTATAGGCTCTGAAGTTCAGAGACCTCTAGCAACGGTGGTGATTGGTGGGGTTATTTCTGCAACGCTACTCACCTTAGTGGTATTGCCTGCATTGTATCGATTGTTGCACTCTAGAACGAGAATTCAATAACACCCGAGTCTGACTGTAATACTGCTTACTTATCCGCTAATGCATTAACAAACAATAACTTGTAACTGTAGGTTGGGTTAGCTTATCAAGCAAAGCGAGATAACGTAACCCAACAATTCCCAATAAATCAGCGAGTTGTTGGGTTGCGTTTTTTCGCTGCGCTAAAAAATCTTACCCAACCTACATTTTATTAGTCAATTACAGCTTAAGTAAGCAGCATTAGAGCCTGACAGGTCTTTTGACTCAAGACGAGCTTGAAAATCAGTTGCGTAGCCTGTGCCGGCTATGCGCTTGTTTTCCTAACACGTCTGTGAAGCCAAAACCCTACAGCATATTCGTTATTTACTTCTCTTCACTAATAGAAGAAGTCATGGAAGTGGAAACCGCTAAAGTCATCATTTTAACCATAGAAAAAATCCCAACCGCATAGACCAAAGTGTAAGTTAGATAAGGAGAATAGTACTGAGAAATACTTGTAGTATATTCAAGCCAGGTTAAATCAGCGAATTTACCCGATAACAAATAGAAACTAGCGTTAGAAATGGCAAAAGCTGCCGATGTTGCCAGCAATAGAATCCCAAACTGTGTAGTTAACTCTGATAATTTAAGTGTTTTGTATCTTTCACAAAAACGACCCGCAAACCATAAACAAGCATACGTTGGAATTAAAAACACATAAGCCGGTGAAATACAATAGTCACTCACGCTAAACTGAGAAATTGAGACATAGTCAATCAAACCAGCCTGTATTAATAGCAACGCGAAGAACTTCCAACTTCTTACCCAAAGTCCTGCGAAGAAGAAAGCGGCTAATGAAGCATCTGGCAAGGACATTACTCCCCCAAAATGATGGAAACGAGTTGCCAGCATTAACCCTATGAGAGCAATAGGTGTTCTTATTTCTTTTAAACTAAGGTTCATAATTTTCCCTCTTTTATTTTATGATTATTACTAAAACGTATTGTACATCTCAAATAGAGATCAGTATAGATAATGAATAGAAGCAAAAAAGTTTCTATCTGCTGTGTTATATCCCCTATTGGTTTGATATTGATCATTCAGTAAATTATTAAGTTTAGCCTTTACAGTCCAATGTTGATTTATTTGATAAGCACTTCTCATATCCCATACGACAGAACCATGCGTTTTAGCCGTGCCGCCACCAAATAAAGCATAAGACCTATCTCCCGTAACTGATAGCGTTGAACCTATAGTTAGATCATCAAAAAAACGTTTAGATACATCCAAACCCAAATTCAATTGAGAGCGATTGGACAATCGTTCATTAGTCGTGCGATCTTTAGGGTTCAAAGCACTACCATTTAAAGCAATACTCCAACCATCAATTTGAGTGGATATTTCACCCTCTATTCCATCAATCTGAGCTTTATTAACATTTTCAGGTCTATAAATAAAACTGCCTGGAGATGTTTCAACCCAATCGATTAGATTATCAATATTGGTATGATAAGCTCTAAGCATCCATTGCCCCCAGCCATGCTGCCCTTCTAATCCGACTTCAAAAGTGGTTGATTGTTCCGGTTTTAAACTGGCATTTCCAGAGTTAGGCCAATACAAGTCATTAAAGGTAGGTGCTTTATAGCCGCTACTGAAATTAGCAACCACATCTATATCACTTTTTCCCAACGCAATTCTAAATCCACTGTTACCCGTAACATGAGAACCAAACTGTTCATCCTCATCGCCTCGAACAGAAGCATTAAAATCAATCAAATCAAACCATCTGCCATAATACTCAGCAAAGCCACCGATATTATAACGACTAGTCTCATCATAAGACTGATGACTCTCCACATGGTCATCCCTAAAGTCCGACCCTATAACAATTTCATGATCAGCGTTTAGCTTAATTCTATTAGATAAGCTAACCGTTCGACGACGCGTATTAAAATAGTCTCCACCAGATTCTCTAATCTCATCCCTGGATTCACCCAAAGTTATTTTTGTAAACCAGTCATCTGATAGTTGTAAGTTAGCAGATAGTCCAACATTTTGGATTTCAAAATCGTTTCGATCACTGCCCCAGTTATTATCAAATTCATTTTCACCTTGAGATCTCAGAGCAAAAACCTCAGCACTATATTTTTCATTGAATTTATAACCGGCTCGCGCGTTAAAGCTGGTATTTTCATAGCCATCTCGGTCACTATCATATGTGTTTGATGATCGCGCATTAAAACCCGATGTGGTTTTATGCGATGCACCAAAAGCATACCAAGCTTGCTTATATTGACCGCTAACATTACCACTCACACGGGCTGTATCATATGATCCACCCCCTGCATCAAGAGATACAGTCGGCATATTATTGTCTTTATGATGCCCTTTTCGAGTAAAAATCTGGATTACACCGCCAATCGCTTCAGAACCATAAAGGCTAGACTGCGATCCCCTTACAATTTCAACACGTTCAATTTGGTCAATCGGCAAAGAAGAAAAGGGAGAAGACCCTAGAGTAACCGAACCTACACGTATCCCGTCAATCAATACAAGAACATGTTTACTTCCCGTACCTCTGATATAAACGCTAGATAATTTACCTGCTCCACCACTTTCACTAATATCAACACCCGTCGCCTGATTGAGTAATTCAGGTACGCTTTGTACTTGAAGGCGCTCGATATCATGCCGAGTAAATACAGTACTGGCAGCCGATAAGTGATCAATTGTTTGATCTGTACGTGTAGCAGTAACAACTAGGCTTGGAAGCTCAACTGATTCTTCAGCATGTACTGACAATCCGCTCGAAAGAAGAAAAAGAAAAGATAAAGGGGGAGATATAAATGATTGTTTCATAATGTCCTCTGCACCACCCGTGCAAACAAGGTTAAGTTCACAGATGAGGACAAAGAACAAAATAGAATGGTGTCAAAACCTTTCTACTCCGTATACAGCCCTCCGCTGCGCCGAATAAAACTTTCGGGCAGGTTTCCGGACTTATAAGTTGAATGAACCTGATATATCACCTTCCCATATCATAGATACAGTGGCCATTAATATATCTTAAACTTATCTACCGTTGCGGGGGCAGCGTTGGAGTTGTTTCTTAAAAGAAACGCACCAACTTCCCTTTTAACCTTCAAATAAAATATATCCAAAGGCACCAAAAAGTTAGCTGGTGGATTATAAAGCGTTATGTAAATTAATCAAGTTTATGTCGCGGGTCAGTCATTTCCCCACGCCAAGCATGGTAGCGACCAACCCAGTTTAATAACCCCTGCGGTGCATGTTATCCCCCCTGCAACATATTTATTAGCTTCAGCCATGGGTGGATAAATATGGATTGATACTAAAATTTCATTTAAGCCAGTGAGTGACTGTAAATTAACTGGCAATGACATTTCTTAGGCAAAAGCCCCCAATACCAAACTCACCATAAAAACAGTTGAAAGTCTGGTATTCAAAATTGATAGAAGCCTCGACAATCGATACTCACCCCCTCCCTCTAAAAAATAAAAAGTGTAAGGATCAATCATGAAACCTCCTAGCTCACCATGTATTGTAGTGATAATAATATCCTACTATTTAAAAGGAATTAAATGCTAAAAAATGAGTCCTATATTTACCATATTTCAGACATAATTCAATCAGGAGTCCTCGATGAAATGGTTCTTATTACTCAGCATCTTTTTTTTACAAGCCTGTTCTAATTTGCCTGTAAATATTAAAAATGCACCTAGTACAGACCTTCAATTCCATCATGTTTTATCGGACAGCGCTAGTTTCCATAACCAACCTGTTAGGTGGGGAGGAACAATTATTGATGTGGTAAATAAAGCACAAGAAACAGAATTACAAATTATGTATTACCCGCTTAATTACTATGGTCGCCCTTTATTAAACAAGTCTCCTTCAGGGCGTTTTTTATCCATCAGTAAGCAATTTCTTGATCCAGCACTTTATACAACAAATACTGAGATTACCATTGCAGGTTCAATACAAGGCACTGTAGAGAAAACGATTGGAGAGAAAATAATCACAATGCCAATAATTGCTATTGATAACTATCATATTTGGCCAAAGTTTCAACAAAATTATTACAGACCTTATGACACCCCTTATTTCGAGTATGAGTATAGATATCACTTTTACCCTTATAGTATCTATAGAAGCAGGTATCGTTATTACAACTGCTACTAGAAACTAGCGCGCCATTGCACACTTTATGATCAGGGAGCGTCCTTCGAGAATGTCTTGTCAATTTTCTTAAATCTTATTCTTGCTGTTGGACTATAGGTGAATAGCATTAGCCAATAGAAAAAAGTGATTCACGTGCTTTCTCTAGTACTGTTGCAACAATAGGATGCGTAACTCTTCGTTCAACAGTAATGGCATAAAATTTCTCTTTTACCTCATTAACACGGCCAATCACGCTCGCCTGACATTGTCTTTCCACCTCCTTCTCAATAGCTGCTGGAGCAATAAAAACCCCAACACCTGTTTGTCCAAAAGCTTTCATCAAGGCGCTATCATCAAACTCTGCAATTTTATAGGGACGGATTCTATGTTTGTCTAGCCATTTATCAATATCAGAACGCAGCTGATTACCACTACTTGGCAAGAGTATGGGTGCACCATCAAGGCATTGTGGAAAATCACCTTTTAACTTATTTTTAAGTTTGTCTGTCGCAAAAAAGCTGACCGCACACTCCCCCAGCTTATGACTATACCCCCTGATACTGACAGTATTTGGAATGGGGCGATCAGACAATACCAAGTCAAGACGATGCACTGACAATTCAGCCAGTAGTGTCTCAAAACTCTCTTCTCGACAATGCATACGTACAGGATCTGGTGTTCGTAACACAGGGTCAAGAATACATTGGGCGATAAATTTTGGAACAATATCAACCACCCCGACTTTAAACAACTGAGGCCCCTCACTTGGCAAATGCTGAATGACCTCCTCCAGCTCAGCACCTAATGAAAAAATTTCATCAGCATAGTTTAAAACTAACTGCCCAATATCAGTGAGTTTTAGGTTCCGGCCTACTCTGGCGAACAACTCTACCCCTAAAATATTCTCCAGATGGCTTAATTGCCCGCTAATAGTTTGCGGCGTAAGGTGTAACCGTTCACTTGCCCGCGCAATACTCCCTTCATTAGCAACCATCCAAAAATAATGTAGATGTTTATAATTAACCATAACCCCAGAAATACTTCGTATTTTTCGAACAATAAAACAATTATATTCTACTTTTTTTGTTTATCAAAGCCAACAGGAAAACAATGAACAACCAAACTTCACATATAAAACCCAAATGGGTCCGAGGCACAATCATTACGTCAACTTATGGCTATACAGATGATTCATTAGCAAAAAAAAGACAACGAGGTCACTGGCAAGAAGGACGAGTATGGGTTAAAGCACCCAATGGCACTATGATGTACTCCCCTTCAGCAATTGAGTACTGGATAATCAATGGCTAAGCAGATTAGAAACGGGGCAATCAGACTTGACTTTTACTATAAGGGTCATAGGTGTAGAGAAACAATCGATTTCACTGGATCAAACTTAAAAACATTTAAAAAAAAAGAGGAATTCGCTGACCAACTTTTAGGAACGATTAAACGTGAAATATTTTTAGGAACGTTCTCATACCAAAAATATTTTCCAAACTCAAAAAAATTAAAGGATTTTGGTTACACTGAAAAAAAAGACCCTTTATTTAAAGACTTACTTGAAACGTGGTTAACGATTAAAGCTACAAAAGTCATGCCTTCTACTCTTAAATATTATAACTCAAAGGCGAGAATTCATATCAAGCCAAAATTTGGAGAACTTAATATTTCATCAATAACAAAGTCTGATATTGAATTGTGGATAGCCGTTGATTTAAAAAAATTGAGCAACAAAACTATCAATGAAATTCTCGTAATAGTTCGAGGTGTTTTTAAAGATGCTAAAGATAATGAATTTATAGTTAAATCACCGATGGATTCAATCGACAACCTAACTATACTCAAACATGAAGCCGACCCATTTACTCAAGAAGAATTGGATTTAATCTTTTCAACTGAATCTAATTATATTCAAGAAATTAACTTAGCATTTTTCAACGCTTGGGCAGGATTAAGAATTTCTGAACTTTTCGCTTTGAGCTGGGATGACATTGATCAAATAAACTGGACTGCGCATATTCAAATTGCTAGGGTAGAAAATATCTATAAAGTAACGAAGACTTATAGTTCTAATAGAACTATTGAGCTATTAGACGATGCAATTGATGCTTTGAAAGCACAAATACCATTAACATTTGACCAACCAGCAATCAAAATCAAAGTATTACAAGCAGATAAAAAAACTTTTAAAACAAAAAAAATTAAGCCTGTTTTTCTCAATACACATACCATGCAACCACACTGTAATTACCACTCCTTGTGTGATAGGTTTTGGAAAAAACATTTAAAAAAAGCAGGAGTACGATATCGTCCAATAAATACTACGCGGCATACATATGCAAGCCAATTACTTTCGACAGGACAAATATCAAAAGAATGGATTATCGGACAAATGGGGCATACGAGTTCAAAGATGTTTGATGATCATTATGCGAAATGGATTTCAAAAGATGCCCCAAAAATGGCTAAACTTGCAAGTGAAGCATTGCGCAATTCCATCAGTCAGTCTAACAAATCAAACCAATTAACTTAATAGCTCTTTCATTCAATAGCTGTTACCAAGTAAATAACAATTATGTTACCTCATGTTTACAAATAATTCGGTAAGAAGATTAATCTATCTTGCCGTATAGTAAATATCAAAAATAGTTACAGCAACCAACAAAATTTTAGCACACAATCAACTTTAAAAGCTTTCTTAACAATCACTACCCAAAATCTTCAGATGCACCAATTTTGATTGGCTTTTTACAGCCATAAGCAGACGTTTAGAAAAAACACTTCTACACGATCTGTTAATTGAAACTTTAATTTCAAATTATGTTAGTCTAAAGTTAATGTAAGAATATACTTAAGCTCTATAGCTGCCCACACCCCGCAGTAATAGTTTTATTTAAGATGTTAAAGAATTAAGAGATGAATATTACGATCTTTGAGAAGGGGGATGAGTGGCTTTGATTCAATTATGAACTGTCAAACAATCACATTGTTTTGTGTGTTGCTCATTTTAGCAAATAATAGCGTTGCCTCAGATAAACTGGCTTGCGACGAATTTTCTTCGCCTGATAAGAATGTCGAAAACTTTCAATTAGCTGAGTTGATGGAAGTCCCCATTATTATGAGTGCTTCACAGCAAGCTGAATGTTTAAAAAGTGCCGCCAGCATTGTTAGTACAATTAGTGGTGAAGAATTGCTAAACATGGGTGCTAGAGATTTAATAGATGCTTTAGAGTTAGTACCTGGTTTTAATTTTGGCGGTATTGTATCCAATAACGTTGGATTAGGTGTTCGTGGTGTTCAAGCCGATGAAGGTAAGTTGTCCGTATTAGTCGATGGTATTATTCTGACTGAACAACGTTTCGGTACGAGTGTATTTGGTAGTCACTTCCCCGTTGAACAAATTGATAGAATTGAAATTATTCGTGGTCCAGGTTCTATTTTACACGGTAATTTTGCTGAACTAGGCGTTATCAATATTATCACTAAAAAAGGTCATCAGTTGGATGGTGGTGTAGTGAGTGGTAGTTATGGACGATTTGAGCATGGTGAAGCCAGCAAAACTACCGTTATTACTGGTGGTAAGCAATGGGATGATTTTGAGACCAGTTTTTACGGTAAATTTAATGAAAGTCATCGTAGTGACCGTACTTATCATGATGCACAGGGTAACTCATTCAATATGGTTGATGACAATGAGATGAATTCATTGTTTGGTAACTTTCATGTTCGCTACAAAGACTTAAACCTAGGATTGTTAGTTGATGAGTATACGGTAGATAGTCGGGATTCTTTTGCTGATAAAATCACAGCGCCTGATCGCTTCACACGCAATACCTTTACCACTTACGCTGCCAAGTTAGATTATCAGCATACAATTAATGATCATATTAAGATTGATACGGGCTTTGATTATTCGCATCAAACACCTTGGAAACGAGAAAGGATATATGAAGATGGGCAAGCCGATCTATTAAGAGAAAAGGTATCGCTGGATCATTACAAATTTGATATTAAAAGTACCTTTTTAGCGGATGAAGGACACTACTTGGTTGTAGGTAATAGTTTTCAATTTGAAGATTATCAGCATGATAAATCTAATTTTATCGGTGAGTTACCACTATTTGGCAATTACAGTGCCTATGCAGAAGCTGTTTATAAGACAAAGTGGGTTAATATTCTTGGTGGATTACGCTTTGATTGGTACAGTGAATATGAGTCTAACATCTCGCCTAGAATAGCATTGACTAAAAAAATAGGTAAATTTCATTACAAGGCGCTCTATAGTCAAGCATTTCATGCCCCAACGGGCGGTAATTTTCAGCTTAATGCCGAATATAACCAAAACCGTACAGCTAATCAAATCAAACAGCTTACACCTGAAAAGACCTACAGCTACGAAATTGAATTGGGATATCAATTTCAAAAGAATTTAGGTTTTACAGTCAACTTTTTTTATAACCAGATTGATGATTTTTTTGTATATAGTCTCGATGAAAATCAAGATGATTTTTATCAAAATGCAGATAAACTCTCTACATGGGGAGCTGAAGCAATGTTAAGTTATCAGCATAAAAGCTGGGGACAGCTAAAAGTTAATTATGGTTTTTATCAAGCTCTAGAAGATACCTCTAGCGTGTTTAAGGCTGTTGATTCAAGTAATAATATTGTTCATGAACGTATGAATATTAGTTTCCCTACCCATAAAGTATCTCTAAATCATACAGTGCCGATCACACCGTCTTTAACATTTAACCATACTCTGGTTTTTTCAAGTGACCGTTATGGTTATAGTGGCAATAGCTTAATACATCATGATCCAACTTGGGTTTACAACACCTATTTTCGTTATCAGAATGCACTAATCAAAGGGGTGGAGATAGGTCTGGGTGTTTATGATGCATTTAATACACAATATGAATACGTACAATTGACTAACGGTGCCCACCCTGCATTACCAGGTAGTACTCGTGAACTAAGACTAAAGCTATCCTACACATTTTAAGGCAACTCAGTACTAACTAACATTAACAACAATGGCTATAGAGTGGATATTAATCTTTTTGTCTATTTTAGATATTGAATGAGAACATACGTTAAACAAAAACTCTTTCTTCTACTGTTGGTATATCTTTCCAATTCAGTCAGCTTTGCTGCGGATGCTGATTTTGAATATAAACTGAAAGCGTTATACATCACTCGTCTTGCTGATTTTATTAAATGGCCAGAAGATGTAAAGAAAAAAACATTCAAAATTTGTATTGACTCCACTGATAAAGTGGCTATTCAATTAAAAAAAATTGAACTTGATGAAATTCTACATCGCCCTGTTGAAATTATTGCCCCCCCGTCTGATTCATCAATATCACAGTGTGACTTTCTGTATATAGTACAGGGTAAGGCTGATTCATCTTTAGCTAACACCCCAGTGTTTACACTGAGCAGCCAAACTGATTTTTCTGCACAAGGAGGCATGATCGAATTTTATGTCGATCAAAGTAAAGTCAAAATGAGAGCTAATTTAGTTGCTATTAAAAAAGCTGGCTTAACAGTGAGTTCAAAACTGCTTAGACTGCTAAAAATAGTTGAGCCATTGGAGACAAGTAATGATTAAGTTATTTTGTCGTGGCTCATGTTCGATTAAAAACAAATTAATGCTGGCAACGTCATTTGCTGTTGGGTTCTCTTTGTTTTTGGTATTAAGTCTATTTATCTATTTAAATTCAGAAAATGAATGGTCAAAATTAAATACGCGGTTGCTAATACAAGCTGAGATTATTGCTGCTAATAGTACGGCCTCTGTTGTTTTTGATGACCCATCAACTGCGGAAGAAATTTTGTCGGCATTGAAAGCAGACAGCAGCGTAATTAATGCAAAAATTGTAAACAACAGATCAATAACGTTTGCTAATTATAATAACCCAGACTCTGACAAAGATATTCAATTAAGTAACACCTTTATTCCTTTGGCTAAATGGTTACGAATGCATATTTTGATTGAACGTGAAATTTCTTATCATAATAAAAAGATTGGTACGGTGCTTATTACGGCAAGTTTGAGCAATTTTTATCGTAATAATCTGCAATATATTTGTGTTGCACTTTTGATTTCGATCGTGTCTATGTTATTAACCATGTTACTGTCTAATATTCTACTAAAACGCATTATAGAACCGATCCTGACACTAACAAAAACCGCTATAAGAATTACAAGCATAAGAAATTATGCGCTCAGAGCAGAAATTCTCTCACAAGATGAAGTGGGTAACTTAGCATACAGTTTTAATGAAATGCTGGATGAAATACAACGTAATGATAACGTGTTAGAAAAAACGGTCGCTGAGCGAACTTCAGAATTAATACAGCTCAATAAAAAATTTCAACATCAAGCCACACATGACCCTCTAACTGGGTTAGCAAATAGACAGCTCTTCGATGATCGTTTACACCTTGAGCTCTTACATGCTCAACGATTGGGTAAGAAAGTGGCAATTATGTACTTTGATCTGGATCATTTTAAAGCAATTAATGACACCCTTGGACATGATACAGGTGATGAGTTACTGATTGCAGTAACTCATCGCATGAAAGGCGTTGTTCGCGAAGATGATACTTTATGTCGAATTGGGGGGGATGAATTTACATTGATTTTAAATGCCATAGAATCCTTTTCGGACGTCGAGTTAGTAGCAAAAAATATGTTAACTGCCTTTTCAGAACCATTCTTTTGCAATAATCATGAATTATCTATTTCCAGTAGTATTGGAATAAGTATCTATCCAGAACATACCAAAAGTAAGGAGCAATTAAAACAGTTTGCTGATATTGCTATGTATCATTCCAAACAGGCTGGTCGCAATAATTATTGTTTTTTCATGCATGAAATGCAAAAAGAAAATAATAAAGAGTTAGATAACAGGGTGTTATTAAAAAGACAGCTTAAAGCCGCTGTTGATAATGCTGAATTACAAATTTATTATCAGCCACAAGTGGATATGCAGCGCCGTATTATTGCAGTTGAAGCGCTGTTACGTTGGAAGAATGCTGAAAACAAATCAATTTCACCAGAAATTTTTATTCCTTTAGCCGAGGAGTCGGGATTAATTCAGGGACTTGAAGAGTGGGCCTTTACTGAAGTCTGTGAACATTATGTAATATGGATCAATGCTGGTTTACCAAAGATAAATATATCACTTAACATTTCAGGGTATAGATTACGTCAAAAACCTTTCACGCATTTTGTCGATAAAACCTTAGAAAAATATGGGCTTACACCTGACTTTCTTGTTTTTGAAATTGCAGAAAACGAAATAATGCAGAACATCAAAGAAACGGCAAAAGTCTTAAATCAGTTACATAGTAAAGGGATAAAAATAGCGGTAGATCACTTTGGCACTGGCTACACCTCATTAAATTATCTCCAACAGTTACCCATAGATACGTTTAAAATTGATGCTCAATTTGTTCGCCAACTTGGTAGTCGTTATGATGAAACTACAGTTGTTCAGGCAATTATTAGTTTGGCGAATAGTTTAAATAAGTCTGTGATCGCTATTGGAGTAGAGCAGGAAATCCAAGAAAAACGTTTATTCGATTTACATTGTGATGCTATGCAGGGCTATCTAATAGCAAAACCATTGACTGAAGCGGATCTAAGATTGGTGTTAACAGATACACACTACTTAACAGAAAAATCATAAACACAACTATCACGACCATGTCGTTAGTTGTTAATATTGAACATACATTCTTTGTCAGTTAAAGCTAGATCACATATGAAAATGTTTTCAAGTAAATTTACCTTACGTAGCAAATTAATTTTGTTCATTATGCTTTGCTGTACTATTGCATTATTGCTTAATAATGTGTTCATTTTTAGAAATGAAACCATCGATTTTAAAAAACACAAAGTTATACGGTTATTTATTCTTGCGGAGATGCTTGCCAAAAACAGTACGGCTGCTTTAAAGTTTTCAGACAAAGAAACTGCCGAAGAAATCTTACAATCATCAGCGGCCGATGAATCAATCTATCATGTGGTTTTATTCAATAAAAAATGTCAGATATTTGTAGAATATAAAAAGAAAACGAACAGTAATAATGAACACACAACTACCGCTCCGATTTGTAATGGAGTGCGCTATTCCCAATATAGTGATGATTCTTTGTCTATTTCCATTCCTGTCGTACTAAAAAAAAATCCAATAGGTACGCTTTACATAAGAAGTGGACTAAATGACTTAAATGCAATGCTCAATAGACAATTGCAAATTTTTTCCATTTTATTTGTAGTGACATTATTGATTGCATTTTTAGTCACATTCAAGCTGCAAGCACTATTCTTAAAGCCGATAAAAAACTTGTTATCCGCTATTAAACATATTACCCAACATAAAGATTATTCAATTCAAGTTCAATCTCATACTAATGACGAATTAGCATTACTGGCTAAAGCGTTTAATACAATGATTGTAAAAATAAATCATCATGACAAACTGCAAAGCAATCAAAATCAGTTGCTTGAACAAACAGTAGAGCAACGTACTCAAGAGTTACAAGCTAACCTCAAACAGCTTAAACAAGCAAAAGAAACTGCGGAAATAGCCAGCCAAGCAAAATCAGACTTCCTCTCTCATATGAGTCATGATTTGAGAACGCCATTAAATAGTTTACTGGGCTATGTTCAAATATTGCAACGAAAAGAAGATTTCCCCGCTAAATATTTAAATGAAATTAAAATCATGGGAAAAAGTAGTGAATATCTTTTGAGTTTAATTAATGATCTTTTAGATCTAACAAAAATCGAATCTAATAAATTAGAATTAAACACTGATGTTTTTAACACTAATGATTTTCTTAATCCTATTGTTGAGTTGTTTTCTCAGCAGGCACAGAAACAAAAGATAAGCTTTCGCTATGAAGTTGAAGGTGATTTACCTTTTTCATTATTAGGTGATGAGAACAGGCTTAGACGCATTTTAAGTAACTTACTGGATAATGCATTCAAGTTTACCAAACAAGGTCATGTTGCACTGACAGTAAGATACCAAGAATCTGTATTCATTTTAAAGATTGAAGATACAGGGTGTGGTATTAATGAAGAAAACCTACATGCTATTTTTGAACCCTTTAATCAATTTTCTAGAAAATCAGATAATGATGGTGTAGGGCTGGGGTTATATATATCTCGATATCTTGTTGAGTTAATGCAGGGAGCTTTATCAATTACCAGCCAACTAAACAGGGGAACAACCTGTTCACTGACATTGCCATTGCCCGAGGGACAATGTGCGTTTGCATTTGATAAATACAACACAGTAACTGGTTATATAGGGAGTCAGAAAGCTATATTAATTGTGGATGATAAAACATATAACCTTGATGTACTTCAAGCGATGCTTGAACCATTAGGGTTTGAAATCGTGTGCGTAACATCTGGACTTGCCTGTCTTGAACAGCTACAGAAGCTACCAATAGATATTGTTTTATTGGACATGGTCATGCCATCATTAAATGGTATCGAAACATGTAAACGTATTCTACAACTTGAGCTACGAACGCAACCCAAAATAATCATGGTGACAGCAAACGCCTTTGCTGAAGATCGAGAACAAAGCTTAGCAGCAGGCTGTGATGATTTTCTTGCCAAGCCTGTTATATTAAATCAGCTACTTGAAAAGGTTGAAGAACAGTTGGAGCTACAGTGGCTTTATCAAGACAATACTGAGACTGGTGAGGCACAAAAACAGTTTAGTTCGAAACCACTACGCATTTTGGTCGCTGAAGACAATGAAATATGTCGCTTACTGATTGAACAAAATTTAAAAGAATTGGGTCTAGAGGCGACATTTGCAGAAGATGGAAAACAAGCACTTCAAATGATACAAGGTGCCACATTTGATTGTATTATTTTAGATTATAAAATGCCTCATAAGACAGGGATTGAAATAGCACACTATATAAAAAATCATGAAACCCCAAATACTCAGAGCTATTTAGTGCTGATGTCAGCAATGGCCCGTGGAGATATTAAGTCAGATACCATGAATGCAGACTTTGATAAGGTTTTAACTAAGCCAATTGATTTCGATTGTTTTATTGAATTTCTTGAGGCAGCATATGCAAAGAGTATTTCCAAAAAAGGGAAAAGTTGACACGAAATATATAGATAATCTTAGCTATCTACTGTTTGTCAATTGTCTGCAATGGGTCGAAAACGCCTATTGGATAGGATTTATCAGAGGTATTTTTTCTAAATTGCAATGAGAGCAGTCAGCCATAAGCAGACGTTATGGAGTGTTTTTTTAAGAACAACTGGTATAGCACTAAATGTATGTTTATAACGTAAGTAATACACTACGATTCACAACGAGCTTAGTCCTTTGTAAAAAACATCACAGTACAAGCAATATATTATATTATGATGATTACACTCTAATATTTTAAACTATATATCTTCTATGAGATTTAAATTTCAGAACATTTTTTTGCTTGTGGTACCGTTAGTAATTCTATTATTAACAAGTAGCTCTAGTTATAGTTCTGAACTCCCCATTACATCTAAACAGTTAGTTTATATCATGCCAGATAGTAAAATTCCATTCTGGCATATTATGGGACGTGGTATTCAAAGTACTGCTGATTCACTTGGCTATGATATTGACATCTATGATGCTCAAAATAGTGCACGGCTTGAAATTCAATTCATAGCAAAAGCAATCAAAGATAAGGTATCAGGAATCATTGTCTCTCCCAGCAATTCATCAGCTTGTGTCACAATCCTAAAACTTGCAGAAAGAGCAGAAATTCCTGTAGTAATCGCTGACATTGGGACTGAGAGTGGTAAATATATTTCATATATTTCTTCAAATAACAAGGATGGTGCTTATTTTATTGGAAAACTTCTTAGCAAAAAACTACTGGAGCTTGGCTGGGAGAATGGCCGCGTAGGAATCATAGCAATTCCTCAAAAAAGACAGAATGGTCAAGCTCGAACCGCTGGGTTTATGCAAGCTATTGATGAGCATGGAATTAAGAGTGCTAGTATTAAACAACTAGTCACGTGGAGTACTGAAGAAACTTATGATTTTACTAGGGAGATGCTTAATAAGCACCCCGATCTTCGCGCAATATGGCTACAAACATCCAATATCTATAAAGGAGCACTACGTGCAATTGTAGATTCAGGTAAACAAGATGAAGTTTTATTAATTACGTTTGATGCAGAGCCTGAATTTTTGGAGCTAATCCCTCAAGGGTCAATTGTTGGCTCAGCGATGCAGCAGCCCTATTTAATGGGAATGGAATCCGTCAAAGCAATGGATAAGCATTTGAATGAAAAACCTGTAGAAAAAAACTTACAACTGCCGATTCTTATCATATCTTCAGAAAACATCACCGATAAACTTCCTGTTATTAACAAAATGGTACTTGGAATTGAAAACTAATACGCCAAAGCTATCCATATATCTAACGCTCGGAATAAGCATTGTTTTGACGGTGGTCATAATAATGTCATTACACGCAACATATACATTTATTGTCACTAAAAACAAGATAATACATGATATGAAACAGAGCTCGAAACTGAGTGTTATATCGTTAGAAAAAAATGTAGCCGCCCTCATCACCGCCTATGCAGCCAATGAGTACGATAAACTTGTACATACTGAAATGGAACGACGAGATAATTTTGCCATTATTGTGGAAGATTATTACATGGGAAAAGCTTTAGGGGAAAGCACCTATATTAGTGGAAAAATACGAGATATTAATGGAAAAATTATAGACTACAACCCAAATAGTATTGAACAGAATGAACAAATTGAAGCATGTTATTACTCAGCCAAGTATGACATTACTAGTTCAACAGGCAATAAATTAGGTACTATTCGTATTTTTATTTCAGACCATTCTATGAATAGTGCGCTGAATAAAATCATAACAGATACTCTATTCAATTCGCTGGCTATCTCTTTACTACTTATAGTGGCACTCTTTATGACAATACGTCTTTTTGTTTTAAAACCACTATCGAATATTGTAACAGTAATAACAAATAGTGATGCCGATGGTATTCCTATTAAAAAAATACCAAAGTATCGTTCTAAGGAGATATCTTTCCTAGCCAATTCAATGAACACTATGATTACTTCAATTCAGGATTCTAGAATTAAGTTACATGATCAGAATAAAAATCTCCAACTTTCATCTCGGGTATTTACGGATACTCACGAAGGCATCATCATTACGGATGCTAATAAAATAATGATTGATGTTAATCCTGCTTTTTCTAATATTACAGGTTATTCTCGAGATAATGTCATAGGTAAAAACCCAAGCATACTTAGCTCTGGAACCCAAAGCTCAAGATTTTATATTGAAATGTGGGAAGAAATTGCTGAGAAAGGTCACTGGCAAGGTGAAATATGGAACCGTAAGAAAAGTGGTGAAATCTACGCTGAATTGCTCGCTATATCATCACTAAAAAATGATAATAATGAAGTTTCTAACTATGTTGGCATGTTCTCTGATATCACCAATAGCAAACAACAACAAGAAAAGCTGAGCTTAATGGCTCATTATGATGTACTTACAAAACTACCTAACCGAGTTTTATTTGCAAGTCACTTTAAACAAGCCATTGCTCACAGTAATCGTACAGGACATCAACTAGCCGTATGTTTCCTTGATTTAGATAACTTCAAACCAGTAAATGACAATTATGGTCATGAAACAGGGGATGAGCTTCTCATTGAAGTCGCTAGACGTATTCAATTATGTATTCGTGAAGAAGATACAGTGTCACGACAAGGGGGCGATGAGTTTGCTTTACTACTGAATGATATTAATTCCTTGGCACAAGTAAAGCAAACCATTGAGCGAATTCATCAGTCACTTGCTAAACCGTATTTAATTGATGGCACTTTACATAACATTACTGCATCAACAGGGATTACATTATACCCAACTGATGATGGTGATATTGATACCTTATTACGTCATGCCGACAACGCAATGTATCAAGCTAAACTTTCTGGTAAGCACCGCTATCATTTATTTAATACTGAACGTGACAATGAAGAAGTTCGCAAGCATCATCGTCTTGAAGAACTAGATCAAGCACTCAATAATAATGAATTTGAACTGTATTACCAGCCTAAAGTAAACCTGATAACAGGTGATGTGTTTGGTGCTGAAGCTTTAATACGTTGGATACATCCTGAAAATGGCTTGATACCACCATTAGATTTCTTACCTATTATAGAAGGCACTGAATTAGAAGTTAAGGTGGGTAATTGGGTGATTAATGAAGCTCTTTTACAGCTTAAAACATGGAATAAAAAGAACATTCCTATTGAAGTAAGTGTTAATATTTCTTCCCATCACCTGCAATCAGAAACATTCTATTTTGAACTGAGTGCTGCTTTAGCCAAACACCCCTCTGTGAATTCTCAATGTCTACAACTAGAAATATTAGAAAGCTCAGCATTAGGTGATATTAATGCTATCAGTGGAATTATCGATACATGTCAATCTACATTAGGTGTCAAGGTGGCATTAGATGACTTTGGTACAGGCTACTCTTCGCTCACACATTTACGTAACATTCCTGTAAATACTATTAAGATTGACCAAAGCTTTGTTCGAGACATGCTAGATGATCCAAATGACTATGCCATTATCGACGGTATTATTGGTCTTGCTGATTCATTTAACCGAGAAGTGATCGCTGAAGGGGTAGAAACTACAGAGCATGGTTTAATATTAATGATGATGCACTGCAAAGAAGCACAAGGCTATGGCATAGCTAAACCCATGCCTGCTAATGAATTCCCTCAATGGCTTAAAGACTATACGCCTAATCAAAAATGGCTAGATTGCGGTAAACAACATCATAGCTCTAGAGAAAGCAAAGTGAAGCTATTTAGCTTAATCAGCAATCATTGGAAAGATAAATTTGTCACTAATATCAATTCTGATCCTGAAGCTATTGATTTATGGCCTATTATGGATAAAGAACACTGCCCTTGTGGAGCGTGGATTAGACGGGCTAAACAAGAGATGCTATTTGAACAGGAAGACCTAAACCAACTGGACCAAGCTCATAATGAATTTCATTTAATAGCTCATAACTTGTTACTTCAATATCAAAATAGTGAGATTGAGTCAGCACACGAAGGAATTGCTGCACTCCATTCAGCCTTTAAAGATATGAGAAATATATTGGTGTGCTGTGAATAACCTAGAATTTCGATGGTTAAAAATATGGGCTCTTCCCGATCTCGCGGGGTAGACAAAACATGTAGTGTGTAGTTATTTTATTTTTAGCTGAATTTCTTGTTAATGTGCTCTGCTTTCACTCTATAAATTAAATTTAAATGAACAATGTGTTGTTACAGCCAATTGCTGCCTATTGGCCCAAATAAAATATTTTTATTTATTGCGCCACATCATGAATTTCTTTGATGCCATGATGTATTGTTAACATCCATTAAAACAACATATTTTCAGAGGGGCTTTTTTAAAAGCCCCTTTTTAAAATAGTCCTTAACTTATTTATTACAAATCATCACTGACATGTTTTTTATAATAAGGCCATGTTTTAACATGTAAATATTTTCTAATTGGTGTCTTAATAACCGAGACACAAAGAGCAATTGAAAATAAACACCATACCGCTGCAAATTCATTCGGGTCAGATGTTGTAATGTCTGAAATAAAGGGTCCAACTAAGTAATGAAACCCAACAAAGCGCCATGATCCATATATCAAAGGCATATAAAATGCGACAAGAATATATGTAAAAGCATGTAAGCCCCAGTCAAAGCCAAATAACCAATCAACAGGTGAAGACATTAACCCATTAAGAGGGAGTTGCCATGCTATATGCCAGTCACCAGAAACTGAACATGTTTGCGTTCCACAAAAACCTTCAATCCCTACTACACATGCTCCAGCCCAATCGAATGGAAACATTTTAATTAACATAGCTACAGCACCAATCGAACAAATTGTATAAACGGTTGTCCGGATTTTTAGTTTGACACTTTCTGGAATAAAATACATCGCAACCATATTGGCAAAAAATGGCTGAAAAGCAATATGGATATACCCTAATAAGGTCAGTACCTGATTGCTTGGATTGTCACACAAGTCGATATAAACATAAGTGAAAGCCTGTAATAACTCCATTAAGGCAAAATATGTTAATGGAATCCATAACTCTTTAGACTCCCCTTTATATGCAACATAGGCTGCAGTACTTAAACCTGCAACAGCTAAAACCGCTGATGCTTCACCACTCCAACACATCGCCTGTGCTCCTTATTCATTTTGAAAAAATAATCACTAACGTGATCCACACTCTTTATTTAGAGTGAATCAACCATTATATTATATTTACTTATAAAAAGGCGGGGATATGATTTATTTAGGTTAATTAGAAGTGCTCATACATATTTCGACCATACTTTTGATTCCTTCTAACTGACTTTCTACTTTATCTAAAATGCTTGCAACTTTTTCAGCATTTAAATTCAATTCTTGATAAATATCTTCATACTCTGTTCCCTCGTGAGCATCACCTATATTTATCGATGCTAAAAGACTATCACTTAAAAAAGTAAGTAAATTAAGGTGATAGTTTTCACCTCTATAATATGGATTATGATGATTGTAGACCACATCAATAACTGCTGAAGGCATATTCCAGCTTCTTAATAACCAACTCCCTAATTCACAATGGTCAACGCCAAAAGCAAACTTTTCCAACTTAGGTAAACTTAGGCTGGGGTTGGCCGTTATTAAATTGGAGAGTATTTTAAATTCATCTTCAAATTGGTCACCTAAAAGAGGAAATCCAATATTATGCATTAAAGCGACAAAAAATACGGTTTGAGTCTCAAATTTCTGCTCCATTGGAAGCAATGTATTTAATTCACTCATTAAATGAGTACTAGCCAAAGCATGAGTCCAAAAAGCACGAGTACCTATAACGCCCTCAGCAGGTGCTTTTAAAGGAGATAAAGCAGACAAACCTAAGACTAAATCAAAGACAAACTGATAACCGAGTACTCGACTGATAGCATCTTGAACCGTACTGATTTTACCTTTATAACCATAAAGAGAAGAGCTGGCCCAACGAATAACTTGTGTTGTTAATAAAGGATCCATTTCTACAATATTAGCCAACTTTTTAGCATCAGCTAAGGGATCAGCTGCAAGCTTCATAATTCTAGCAGCAACACCTGGCAATGGAGGCAGTTCCTGAATTTCACTTACCCTAGTTCTTAAATCATTAGGGGGATCTGTTAATGCATTTCCTGCATCTATGCAGTTAAAGGTCCAATTTATTAATGAAGGATTCATATTCTCAACCAGCTTAATGTAATTCAAATCGTTTTAATTTACGATAAAGTGTTCGTTCACTAATATCCATTTCAGCAGCAATAAGCTTTCTATTACCTTGATGCTTCTCTATAAGAGATTTAATAATGTCACTTTCCATTTGTTGTAAAGGGCTTCCCTTTGTAGGAATACTTAGCTTTAAATCTGTTAAAACCTTATCCTCTGGAACTTGTTCCATATAAGTAATATCTTCTTCTGTTATATGCTGCGCATCACATAAACTACAAGCAAGTTGCAAACAGTTTTTTAACTCTCTAATATTGCCTGGCCATTGATGTTTTAACAGTTTAATCAAAGCGTCTTTATTAATACTATATTCTTGCCCATCTCTTTGACCCAACTGTTTCAATAAATAATCAGTTATTTCAGGAATATCTTGTAATCGCTGACGCAAAGTTGGCACTTGTATTGGAAATACCGATAATCGATAAAACAAATCCTCTCTAAACTCTCCTGCTTTAACCATTTCTGTTAAGTTTCTATGCGTCGCACAAATAATACGTACATCTGACTTTATGGTTGAGGTACTTCCAACCCGCCTAAATTGTCCCGCCTCTAAAGCCCTTAATAACTTTGGTTGCTGAGAAAGAGGAAGTTCACCAATTTCATCTAGGAACAGAGTGCCTTGATCAGCAAGTTCAAACAAGCCTTTCTTTCCCCCTGTAGCCCCAGTAAAAGCACCTTTTTCATGCCCAAACAATTCACTTTCAAATAAAGACTCAGTTAAAACAGTACAATCAACAACCACAAACTCTTGTTTTGCTCGTTTAGAGTGGCTATGAATAAATTCAGCAGCTAACTCTTTACCTGTTCCTGTATCACCAACTAAAAATGTCGGCGCTTGAGTTTTAGCCGCTTTCAACAGTTTATTCTTATATTGACTAAAAACCTCACTAGAACCCGCCATCTTATTTCGATCATTAGAGTCTAATAAAATGTGGCTTTGAGTAATCGTCTCGCCTAAATAAACAGTACCGTCATGATCAAGCAATGGATAACCTCGAACTGTCTGTTTAATTTTTTCATCAATTATTTCTGTAGAAAGATAAGGCTCTAATTTCTTAAATAATTTGCCATGCCTACAATTTGGAGAATTTTGACAACAAGGTTTCCCAATTAAATCTTTCTTGCAAACAGCATGCCGCTTTTCCCACGCCTTATTTAATCCCACAATAGTGAGGGCTGCATCAATGATTACAAAAGGTAATTCATGCGTCTCTAATAGGGATTCTAATGAAATTGAACTTTCAAGCATAAGAAGATTGATATCCATTTATATAGCGAACACATCAAAACATGACATGTCATAACTGTCTAGAAGACTGACATGTTTGTCAGTTTATACCTGCCATTTTAGATGAATACCCTCGTATTTCAAGCTATTAAACTTTTGGCATTATGCTTGCTTTGCACTAATTAAGATTATAAAAAAATTAATCATTTATTGCCACACCTGCTGTGAGGCAGGGCCGGAAAGCTTCAGGTCTCTTTAAGAGATAGCTGGGTCGCGCTTGATTACGGTTATTCCGTAAAGACTTTTTAGTTTTATCTGAGACTTACAAATGAATAAATATATTTTAGTGTTTTCATTACTTGCAATGATTACTTCAAACATAGCTCATGCAGCGATGATTGATGATTTTACTGAAGAATCGATGAATATCCGTGTTGACTACCCCCCTCTTTCAGGAAGTGATACAGCCTCTACAATTACAAACACCTCTGCTTTTGGAGGCGGCCGTACAATAAGTATATCTAAAAGCGGACCTCTATCAGCTAGTGCAAATGTTATAGCTCCACCAGGAATCTATGCACACAGCGCTGATGCCTTAACAAGTGCCACAAGCACTATATCTTGGCATTCCGATATAGGCATTGATCTTATTGAAGGCAGAACTACGACTAATTTTGCTTTAGATATCCTAAGCATTGACCAAGGTAATATAGATTTTATTTTATCTGTTACGGATGTATTCAATAATACTGACAGCTATAGTTTATTAGAGGCTGGCACTGGCATTCAATTCATTGCTTTATCTTTATTCTCATCAACCATAGACTTTCTTCAGGTTACAGATATTTCACTCAGAATTGTAGGAGGGGAGGCCTCAGACTTAACTCTTAACTCAATAAGCACCGTTCCAACACCTTCAGTTTTAGTTTTGTTAAGTATGGGTTTAGTTGCCTTTAGACTTAATCGTCGTATATCAGTTTAAATTTTAAATAGAGGTTTACAGATGAATATATATATTTTAGCTTTTGCATTAATAACAGGCTTTATATCACACTCTGTAAATGCAACTCTTATTGATGACTTTACTGATGGTTCAATGCACCTTGTTGCAGACACCTTTGATATTTATCAATCTTCATCTTCCGCTTTTGGAGGCGGAAGAACTGTTAGCATCACTAAGCAAGGTTACAATGCTAAAGCGGATATTATTGCACCTCGAGGCTTTTATGCTCATAGCTCTAATGTCAGATCTAGTGCTAGTAGTACAATTTCATGGTCAAGCTCGGTAGCAGTCGACTTAACAGAAAACCTCAACAATAATACTTTTACTTTAGATATTTACAGTAATGATCTAAAAAATTCTGATTTTATTTTATCTGTCTCCGATAATGCAAAAAACAAAGCATCCTATACCTTATTTAAAGCAGGAGAAGGTATTCAAAACATTATGTTTTCTTCATTTACAGGCATAGACTTCCAACAAATCAATGATATTTCATTACAAATAGTGGGTGGGCTAGAAGCTGATTTAGTTATTAGCTCACTAAGTACAACTACTAGCTCTATCAGCGCAGTACCGACTCCAACAGCTTTAATTTTATTTAGCTCTAGTTTAGTTATTCTCAGCTTAAGTCGTCGAAAGCAATAAGACCCAATTTAAAAACCACTAAACTAAAAAAGCTACTCACTCTTGAACCAGCAAGCTTAAGTTGATAATTTTTTCCATCGCCCTAATCAGTCGAGCTACTCCTTATTCTCTTTTTCCTCATTGCTATCATCTTCATCATCCATTTCAGAAATTTCTTTTAGCCTTGAAACAACATCAAAATTGATAGTTCCTTCTGGATACTCACCGTCTTTATCCATTGTGCCTGCAGTTTTTCCCATTAATAACTCTAAAGTTTCATTAACATTTGAGACACAATAAATAGCAAATAAACCTTGTTCAACAGCATCTACAACATCTTGTTTTAACATCAAGTTTCTTTTATTTGAAACAGGAATTATCACAGCATGTTCGCCATTTAACCCTCGTGCCTGACATAATTTAAAGAACCCTTCTATTTTTTCATTTACACCACCAATGGCTTGCACTTCACCGTATTGGTTTATTGATCCTGTCATTGCAAAACCTTGCTTTATTGGGGTGCGAGTTAAGGCTGAGATTAAACAACTTAATTCGGCAAGTGAGGCACTATCTCCATCAACATAACCATAAGACTGCTCTAAGGCAATACTGGCTGAAATAGCTAAAGGGAATTGTTGCGCATAACAATAGCCTAGGTATCCCGTTAAAATAAGCACTCCTTTTGAGTGTATTGCTTGACCTAATTCAGCTTCTCTTTCTATATCGACAATACCTCTAGAACCTGGGTACACTGTTGTGGTTATTCGTGCAGGTGCTCCAAAACTACTCCCGCCCACTTCCATAACCGTTAGCCCATTGACTTTACCAATAGCTTCTCCTGAAGTGTCGATTAAAATAGTACCATCGATCATTTCATCTAATATTTCTTCTGCTATTCTGCCACTGCGTGACTCTTTAGCTGTTAAGGCAAATTCAATCTGTTCTTTGTCAATTTGAGTAAGGCCATTACCAGAACAAAGCTGATTGGCTTCGCCAATAATTTCTAAAGAGTCATTAATATGCGCTGATAATCTCTGCTGGTTTTCAGATATTCTACAACTGTGCTCTATTAATCGAGCAATAGCGGCTTTTGTTAGCGGTAACGCGCCTGAATCTGATGCTTGCTTAACCATTAATGCGATAAATTGCTCAATGGAGTCTTGATTTAATTTTATATGATTTCCAAAGTCTGCCAGCACTCGAAACATTTCATTAAATTCACTATCCATATCTTCTAGCAAATAATAAATATCTCTTGGCCCGACCAATACAACTTTTACATTAAGCGGAATCACTTCTGGCTTTAGGGTGATAGTGTTCACCCCATATTCTGAATAAGGCGTTTCTATTTCTATCTTGCCACTTTTTAATGCCCGTTTTAAGCCTTCCCAAACAAAAGGATAAGTCAGAATTTTTTCAGCATCTAATATTAAATATCCACCATTAGCTTTATGTAATGATCCTGCACAAATACGCCTGTATGTCGTGATCAAAGCGCCTTGATCACTCATGTATTCTATGCGACCAAATAAGTTCTGATAGGTAGGGTGTGATTCGTAGATAACAGGTGTACCCTGTTCTTTTTTATAATCGACTAAAATATTGGGGAGATATTGCTCCGTTAAAATCAGACGTTTAGTAGTATTGTCTTTTATTTCCTGAGTTCTTGATGGCATTAAAAAGTCAGTAATGGTTTCTACTACATCCTTTTTAAACTCAGCCAAATAAGAGATAACATCATCCATATTTTGATATTTATGCTCTAACTCATCAAATAATGGGTCAATAGCTAAGCCTATTGTTTCATTATCTAATTGCTTAGTTTCATCAACTAAGACTCTTCGCCATTGTGGTAACTCTATTAACACATCAGCCAAGTAAACTTCTAGCTCTTCAGTATGCTTGTGAAATGCTTCTCTCTCAAGCTGAGGCAATAAGGTGAACTGATCTTCATCTAGAGTTTTATTATCTCTAATCGGTAAAAAAGTGATGGTATCGCTGTCTCTATAGAGAGCAACACTCATTGTCTCTGCCTTTTTATCGACTAAATCAATAACAGCATTGTATTGCTGATTAAACCGACGTTCTAGAGTCGTTTTTTTCTGCTGATAGGCAGGGCTTTCGAAAGCAGCAGGAAAAGTCGCTAACAAATGATCAATTAACTGTTCTATATCTTTTGAAAACGCCTGTCCCTGTCCCGCAGGTAATTGAATAGATATAGGTTCTCGTGACTTTTCAAAATTATCTACATAGGCATAAGAGGGAGGTGCTTCCTGCCCTGTTGAAAATTGTGTCAAATAATTAGTAATCATTGACAGTCGCCCCGTTCCCGGCGCCCCCATTACAAAAATATTGTAGCCTGGGTTTTTCATTGCCACCCCAAACTCTAGAGCTGACTGTGCTCGCTCTTGCCCAAGCAGAGTATCAATTTGTCTTGATACCTCTGGAATAGTTAAACTCTCGGCATCTATATTTAATTTTAAAGAAACTACAGGTACTTTTAAGTGCTCAGTCATGGGCTGGTATTTGGAATAACGAGGGTTAAGGATAGGGAGAAATAATACTAACAACTAAGATTAACCTTGATTCCACTTCGTTTCATCAAGGCTACCGTTCATTAAAGAAAAAGGCTGCTGGTTATTTTTTTTCGTTTTCAGTGATTGATAACAAATGACTCATCTTTTGAACTTTTGTCTTTAGATACTCTTCATTATCATTATGAATATGTGTTTCTACTGGAATACGTTGATCAACTGCTATTCCTAATCGAACAAGTTCTTCTATTTTTTTAGGGTTATTGGTCATTAAAGATACAGAACTTACCTTTAAGTCTTTTAACATTAAAGCGGCTAAATCGTATTCTCGCTCATCAGCCAGATGCCCTAAATGGATATTGGCATCAACGGTATCCATACCTTGGTCTTGTAAGTTATATGCTTGTAGTTTTTTTAACAAACCAATACCACGCCCCTCTTGGCGCAAATAAATCAATACACCACAGCCCGCTTCATTTATCAGCCGTAATGCCATATCAAGTTGTTCACCACAATCGCATCGGCGTGAGCCAAAAACATCACCAGTAAAACACTCGGAATGAATGCGTACAGGAATACCCTGCTTATTACTAACATCACCTTTTACAAAAGCAATATGCTCTTTGTTATCAAGATTGTTGCTGTAATAATGCAATGTAAATTCTCCATGCTCTGTGGGAATTCGTGTTTGAACTAAATTTTCTACTTGTGGCTTCACATGCGTAACTGACTATTAAATTGTGAGGTATTTTACCCTGTTAATAAACAAAGGTTTAATATTTATGCTGTTTTTTAGTATTTACATAGCTTTTTATTAAAAAAGCACTATATTTATTAACTATCATTCGTTTCAAAGGTAGTGTAACCATTATGAAACAATCACATTTTTATATAGGCCAAATTATTCATCATAAGCTATTTGATTACAGAGGCATTATTGTTGATGTTGATTTTAAATTTTCAGGCACTGATGCTTGGTATGAGGATATCGCACATAGCCGCCCCTCTAAAGATCAGCCCTGGTATAAGGTACTAGTTGATAATGCAACACATGAAACCTATGTTGCAGAGCAAAACTTAGATATTTCTGATGAATTAAGTACCATTAACAACCCTTTTATGGGTCTTTATTTTGATAAATCAGATGACAATACTTACACCACTAAAATAGTAAAAAACTAAACTATTTAATAGCTTGAATCAATTTAACCATATCTCGACTTGCCGGATCTAAAATTACTTTTTCAAACCCACATGACTGCACTGTTTTAACCGTTTGCCTATTAATATTGGCACCAAAAATAGATGCTATTACTGGATTAATTAACTGCATCATTTTTGACATCATCGGCTTTGAACTTAAAACATGCTCCAATAACAAAACTTGACCACCAGGCTTACAAACCCTATACAACTCTTGCAAACCTTTTACCGGCAACGGCACTGAACAAAAAACAAAAGTTGCAATAACAGTATCAAAGCTATTATCGGCATAGCATAAAGATTGAACATCCATCAGTTCCAGCTCAACCTTAACATTCTTACGTTGTTGCTTTTTTTTTGCTCTTTCCAGCATTTTCTCACTAAAATCTAATGCTGTTATTCTTGTCTGAGCTGGGTAGTATGGAAAATTCTTCCCCGTACCTACCCCCACCTCTAAAATATGCTCGCCTTTTACTTTTCCCCAAAGCGTTTTACGCCAATCACTAAAAACCAAGCCTTCTAAAAAACCTTCAAGACTATCAAAATAAGGCGCTATACGATCATAGCGCTGTTTAGTTTTTTCGCTATCAGCCTTCATTTTTTATATTTCCATTTATGAGGAAAAGTAACAACTATTTTACTGTTCTAATTGCTGAATACCATCAAGATACCATTTAGGTTGCAAGCTACTTTTAGACTTTAAAAAATGCCAGACTTCTCTTACTTGCTCTGCTTGTGCATTAGTGTCTTCTCTGATGATAGAATCAAACATCACTACAGCTTCAAGGTCAGTGCCAACTTCTCTAATACTTAATAATTCAGCATCAACTTTTAACACATCAGTATGATTAGTTTCTGAAGATGCTTGTAATTGACCTTGAATTTCAGCAAAAACTTTATCAGTGGTTAAGCCTCTAATCTCGGCCAAATCACGTTTATCCCATGCATGTTGTAAATCTTTATAGGCTCCCGTTGCCCCGGCTAAAAAATCTGCTTCATCAAAACCAGCGGGGATAACATCCTCTTCAAAACTTGCATCATTTTCATCATGGCTGTGTTGAAAAGACTCTTTAGATGATTGATCCTGTTTTTTATCTTTATTAAATAAAATATCTGTATCAAACCCTGATGTTTTCTGCTGAGGAGCACTATCAAATGATTGTGGTTTATATTGAGATTCATTTTTCTGTGACCCATAACTGTCACGGGTATAAACTGGCTGCGCGCGCCCTACACTAGCTTTAGCTGCAAACATTTTGTACAAAATGTAGGCAATTCCACCAAATATCAAAATATCCATAAAATTAAAATTCTCAAAGGCTCCTCCAAAAAATAGAGAACCAAGCAAGCCGCCTAAGGCCAAACCACCCAGCATACCCATTAATCCACCACGTCTGCTCATGCTTTGTCTGGCTGTCTGGTTTTTATTATATGCTTTTTGTTGACTTGCAGAACGAGCAGCCGGTTTTGATGCAGTTGAACGTTTAAAAGGAGAGCCATAAGATGATTTTCCACCAAAAGATCGCGAACCACCAAATCGTTTGGCTTCGGCATCAGGAATACTTCCCAACATCAACAAGCAACTCATTAATACGGTTGCAAAAATTCCTGTCATCTTATTCATAAGCTCTCTTCTAAACTGTTGTGATGTTAATTAAAGTAATTATACGCGGTTCATTAGTAATAGCATGATAATAGCTATAACTTATATACTGCCACTATCCAATACTGGCATTACCCAATAGTGTATCCCTGCACCTGAAAAGTTTTGTTTTAACTGATTTATTAACACTTCAAGTTGTTGCTCTGGCACATACATTTGAAATCGAATTTGTTTTTTCCGACCTGCAACCTGCTCAGCAAGGGAAAGCGTATCATGCTCACTCCCATGCGCCCTCACCACCAAACTACTAAAGCCATCAGCGGATTCTATCGCTAGCAAGCAATCAACAACCGCTTCTTCAAGTAAAGGCGGAACATTTATTGTAACTAAAAATTGCTGTCCGCTCATATCTGCTCCTGCTTTGGCTCGCCATACATTTCATATAAAATAGGCAATAAGATCAATGTTAAAAAAGTAGATGAAACTAGGCCGCCTATTACCACAATCGCAAGTGGCCGTTGTATTTCAGAACCAGCACCTGTCGCAAATAACATAGGCAACAAACCAAATGCCGTTAAACTGGCCGTCATTAATACTGGTCTTAATCGTCTTTCAGACCCAATAATAACTACTTCAGAAATAGCCATTCCTGTTGCCCTTAACTGGTTAAAATAACTAAGTAAGACCACACTGTTAGGAACAGCAACACCTAATAGTGCGATAAATCCAATCGATGCAGGAACAGACATATATTCCCCAGATAACCATAATGCGAACACTCCCCCTATCATTGCTAAAGGAATATTAGAAAAAACCAGAGTTGCCTGCCTAATTGAGCCAAAAGTAGTAAATAATAATAGGAAGATAAGTAACAGAGAAACAGGGACTACAATCCCTAGTCGAGCTGAAGCTCGTTGTTGATTCTCAAATTGACCACCCCATTGAACTAAATAGCCTGTCGGTAAATCTATTTTTTCTTTTACAGCTTGTTTTGCTTCATCAACAAAGCCCACTAAATCGCGGTCTTCTACATTACTCACCACTACTACAAATCGTTGACTGTGTTCACGTTTGATTGACACCATTCCATCAACCTTTTCTAACTTAGCCACTGTTGATAGTGGCACGCTACCGCCATTAGGCAAACTGATTTGTAAATTAGAAAAATTAGCACTGTTACTAACGCCTCTTAAAATCAAAGGCGTTTTTCGCATTCCTTCCTGCACAATTCCTGCAGATAAGCCCTCTATCTGACCTCTTAGAACTTGCTCTATTTCTTCAATATTCAGCCCTAAGCGACCTGCGGCCAAACGATTAATAGTGAGCTGTAAGTACTGCATGCCTTCATTTTGACTGGTAAAGACATCACTTGCCCCTTCAATATGTTTTAGAACAGCAGCAATTTCTTCAGCCTTTTTATTAAGCATACTAAGGTCTGTGCCAAATAATTTAACAGCCACATCACCTCTAGAGCCAGTCAACATCTCCGAAACACGCATTTCTATCGGTTGAGTAAAGCCAAAAGCAACACCCGGTGTACCAGCCATCACTTTGCGTATTTCTTCAACCAACTCTTCTTTGGTCTCCATCCTCCATTGATCTTTAGGATGTAACTCTAAAAAGGTATCTGTATCATTTAAACTCATTGGATCTAAACCAATCTCATCAGAACCTACACGAGCAATAATATTTTTAACTTCAGGGATGTTTTTGAGAATATTCTTTTGTACCTGCACATCTAATGCAATGGAATCTTTTAAAGTAATTGATGGCAATTTTTCCAACTGTAAAACAATATCGCCTTCATCCATCGTTGGCATAAAGGTGCTACCAATTTGCATAAAAACTCCCACAGTTACTATCAGCATTGTTGCTGCAACTGTAAAAACTTTATTTCTATTATCAATACTCCACTTTAAACACGGCATATACAATTGATGCATGATGCGTGATAACCAAGGCTCTTCGAAAGCTTGTTGTTTTAATAAATATGAGGCAAAAACAGGGATCACCGTCAAAGAAAGTAATAACGATCCTGCCAATGCAAATACAATTGTTAAAGCCACTGGAGAAAACAGTTTACCCTCTAGCCCTTGTAATGAAAGTAAAGGTAGAAATACGATAATTATAATTAAACTTCCTGAAATAACAGGAGCAGCGACCTCTTTGGTTGCTCGATAAATAATATGCAAGCGAGGTAAGCGTTGTGATTTTTCTTTATCTGAAAACTGGGTTAAAACATTTTCAACCACCACCACGGCAGCATCAACTAACATCCCAATCGCAATGGTTAGCCCCCCTAAACTCATTAAATTAGCTGACATTCCAACAAAGTGCATCAAAATAAATGTTACCAATGCAGCTAAAGGTAAAACTAGCGCAACAACAAGTGAGGCTCTTAAGTTCCCTAAAAACAACACGAGCAAAACAACAACAAAAGCTATTGCTTGTAATAACGCATTAGTCACTGATGATAGTGCTGAGTTTACTAGATTACCACGGTTATAAAACACATCGAGATACACACCTTCAGGTAAACTACTACTTAAAGCCTCTAACTTTTCTTCTATATCAGTAACCGTTTGCCCAGCATTTGCACCGCGCAAACTCAATACCAGTCCTTCAACAGCTTCACCTTCACCATTTCTACTAACCGCTCCATAGCGTGTTAAAGCACCAATTTTCACTTCAGCAATATCACTCACCAAGATAGGTATTCCACCCATATTCCCTACAACAATGGTGGCTACATCGGCCAATGTTTTAATTCGGCCATCTGACCTAACTAATAAAGCTTCCTCCCCTTCTGTTAATCGCCCAGCGCCATCATTTCTATTATTAACTTGTAAAGCTGTATACAGTTGCATCATGCTAATATTTCTAGCACTCATCAAAGCATTGTTTGGCTCTACCATAAAGGTTCTAACCAAGCCGCCAAGAGCATTAACATCTGCAACACCAGAGACCGTTCTTAAGGCTGGACGAATAACCCAATCTAATAAACTACGTCTCTCCATCAGGCTTAAATCGCCACCTTCAATGGTGAACATAAACATTTCACCTAACGGTGTGGTCATTGGAGCAATACCCCCTTCAACACCTAAAGGTAAGTTAGCCCAGACAGAATTTAATCGCTCAGCAACTTGCTGCCTCGCCCAATAAATATCTGTCCCTTCTTCAAAATCAATAGTGATATCGGTCAAAGAATACTTAGCAATCGAACGTAACATTGTTTGTTGGGGAATCCCTAACAATTCAACTTCAATAGGTGCTGTAATGCGTGCTTCAATTTCTTCAGGTGGCATACCTGCCAATTTAACAATAACTTTTACCTGCGTAGGTGATACATCAGGAAAAGCATCAATAGGAATTTCTTTAAATGCTGCATAGCCACCGCCCATTAATAAGAGAGTGACAAGTAACATTAATAAACGCTGGGTAAGCGAAAACCGAATTAATGCACTCATTATTCATCTTCCCCTAAGCCTAAAAAGTTGGCTTTTAAAGCCACTGCCCCTCGTATTGCAATTTCTGTATGTTCTTTTATTTGCCCTGTAATAATCGTTTGCTGTGCTTCCCGCCCTAAAACACGTACTGTTTTAACCTCAAAACCCTCTTTATTACGAATAAACAAATAGCTTAGCCCTTTAAACTGAGCCAATGCAGAGTTTGGCACTTTAAACATTGGATATTCACTGGTTTGACTGATTTTTACACTTAAAGTCTGCCCTAATCTAATGGCCTCGCCTCCAGATGTAACCTCAGCCCTTACCAATACGGTTTGATTTTTTTCATCTACATTTTTACCCAGCAAAAAAACTTCAGCTTGTAACGTAGTCCCATCTAATTCGACCTTATCACCAAGATGAACATTATTAATTCGCTGTTGAGGAATTCGAATATCTATCCATAATTTTTCTAGATTTGCGATGCGAAACAACGGCCCCAGAGCATCCACACGCTCTCCAGCTGTCACCATTTTTTGTAAAATCACGCCTGAGATAGGTGAAACGACTTTTAGCTGACTCGATAATTTATGGGTTTTTTCTAACATGCGAATATGATGTTTAGACATACCCGAAATTTCTAACAATTGCTGGGTTTCATTAAAGTGTGACTGAAAAACTTTATAATTAGCTTTAGTCTGTAACCACCTTCTATCCGCAATAACACCTTCTTTAAATAATTTTTCATCTCGGGTAAATTTTGTTCTTGCTAATCGCAAGTCATTAACCGATTTTAAATGATGTCGCTGTAAAGCTAATATTTCTGGGCTTTGTATAACCGCTAAGTCTTGCCCTTTTTTAACTTCATCACCACTAGATACCAGAATTTTATTAACCAAGCCAGCATGTGAGGTACTCACCAGATATTCATTCGCGGGAGGAATAGAAACTTTTGCTGGAGCATCCATCAATGGAACCGACTTAATGGCAGTAAGTGCTCCCATTTTTACACCCAAATTATAAAGCTGGGTTGTAGATAGCTTTATTTGTTTTTCTGCCAAAACAATTGAGCTATTCAAGACAATCAAAACAATTAATAAATTTTTCATAGTCCTACTCCTACAGCTTGATTATATAAAGCAATATTTCGCTGTAGTCGAACAGCACTTTCTTCGGCCTGTTTAAAGGCATTTTGAGATCTCGCCTGAATTTTGAGAAAATCCATTAAATCTATTTCCCCTTCCACAAAACTTAAATTTGCCATTTTAAACTGCTCTTCTGCATTGGCTTTCATTTTTACAGTAATGTTAAGTTGAACGCGTTCAATTTCTAGCTCATGTTCAGCTTCATGAACTTCTATTAATAATTGCCTGTATAAATGCTTCTTTTCTGATTCAGCCTCTGCATATTGTCTTTCTGCTTCTGCTACTTTGGGTGCAGCATAGCTTTTTCCGCCAAAAGGAACTGAAACACTAAAAACAATACTATCCACACTTTGCTCTGAACTTGATGGTTTTTCCATATTTCCACCAACAGCTAATGTTGTTTGACCAGATCCCTTAGCTTTAACCCAAGCCACATTTGCCTTTTGCTTAGCAATAATGGCATTAATAGCTGCTAGTGCAGGGTGCGTATCAACAATGCCTTGTAGATTGCTTTGCATTTCATTTATTTGTTCAGGTATTTTGTTAGTTTTAGTTAAAAAGAAAAAACCTTTCCTAGCATGCATAAGCTCAGATTCAGCAGAAATCAATTCAATTTTCTTTTGTAGAAGCTCGCTTTCTGCTAATAAAAAGTCTGATTTAGGTAAATCACCTACTTCAACTCGTAATTGAATTGTCTTTAATAGTTTTTCAGTTAAATGCAGGCTTTTTTCCGCCATCTCATAGCGAATATTTTGCAATGCCATCGTCCATAAGGACTCTCTTACTAATCCTGAAACTTGTAGGTGAATTGCTTTAGCTTTATTTTCTGAGCTTAAACCTGCTTGTTCAGCCAGTTGTAGCCCAGCTGCACGCTGTCCCCAATTCCATATAGGCACTCCAATAGAGCCTTCAACTTCATAAGCGCCAGTATCTGATCCTATAAAATCATCTCTATAATTCATCGATGCCGTCGCAGCACCAGCAAACCATTGACTACCTCGCTGATTTAAAGCATCAGCTTCATTTTGCATCGCTGCAATTAAAGTATAGTCTGGGTACTTTTCTAAGGTTTGATTGACTAATTCCGACAAACTTAATTGCGAATCAACTGTTATCTCATCAATATGATCAACAATATATCTTGATTCTGCATGAGCAATTGAAAAAGCACTCACCCAGCCACTAAGAAGGATATAAACAAAGGGTTTAATGGACATTTTTTTCCTAAAACACGTAGGTACGGAAGCTTAATAACTTCTACGTACGCAAAACAATAACGGTAAAAAGACTTTCTGCCTTGAATAAGAGCTTATTCAAGATTTAACTTTTACCAGATAACGAAGTACTTTTTTATAAAAAAACTAATAAGAGGGAGGGGCTCGTGGTGCAGAACTAGATTGACCGGTATCAGAACCGAGGGATGAAACAAATGAAAAGAATAATAGCTGGTTTTCTATAACTAGCGGTTTAATAAGCTTGTTATGATTAACATAAGCAAAAAAAGGTAACTCAACAAACAACTTGTTCTTTTGCTGAACAGCTGCCGGCATACCTATAACAATATCAGTATGGCTAATACTTTCAAATGATGAAAGTTGAGGGCTTTTTTCCACCGATGAGCTAATGCCATCAATATGTAATCCGTATACACTTCCATCCCCTGACACATGCGCATGCACCAAAGGCGTAAACCCTTGTAACAATAGCAGTAGCAATATAATGGACTGGTGGAAAAATAACTTCATTTTTAAAAAAATAGTTAAATAATTTAGCTTGTAAATAATAGTACTGGAATCTTTTTAACAAACATTACTTTAAATTCAACCCACGCGCTGAATCTGCACCTTTAATATTGTTAAAAATAGCTCCCTCTATTTTAGTATTAGTAAAAATTGCATCTCTTATTTTTGCATGAGTAAAATCGGCGTTCCTTAAATCAGCACCTGTAAAATCAGCACCTTCTAAACTTGCAGAAAATAATGCTGTATTTTGTAAATTGGCCCCTGTTAAGTTAGCATGCTTTAGCATTGCCCTACCTAAGTCAGCATTCGAGATATTTGCACCGGATAAGTTCACTTTTTTTAAACTAGCTCGCATTAGGCCCATAGACTGATTTTTCATATCAGCACCCCACCTTACATTAGACAAATTTGCATTACTTAAGTCTGAGTTATCTAAAATGGCAATAACTCGACTACCACTCAGGTTTGCATTTCTTAAGTTTGATCGCATCATACTGACACCAAATATACTCACATTACTTAAGTCTGACCCTTCAAGATTAACCGCAACCATTACCGTTAAATCTAAAACTAAGCCTGAAAAATTACTTTTGCTTAAATTAGCGCCTCTTAAATCTGCTCCCCATAAGTCTGCATTTCTAAAATCCAAGCCCGACAAATCAAGCTTTGTTAAATCTTTTCTGCGTAAATTGGCAAGATTATCTTTAGTCGCCTGTTTTAACATAGCAACCACTTCACTGCGCTGCAATTCTGCTGCAGAAGTTAAACTATTTGTTGAAACCAATAATAGAATTGCTAAAACACGTATTGCTAATTTCATTTCCTCTCCCCTTGAACCGATTATCATGGCGTATAAATGTAGAGCAAACTTAAGTCCGCAATAATTTATAAATACTGCCTTTATGGCGGACTAAAGTCCGCTCTACAATGACTATCCTTCATTTAGTAAGTTAATAGTCATGCTGATTATTATGATCTTTTAAACAAAAACCAGTTATTCACAAAAACTGTGGATAACTCTGTGTATTAAATGTTTCAATCGAGCTATTTAACGCATAAACACTAGCTTGTTATCATTTAGTGTATTTTTTATACAACCCAGTATTTACAATAAAATATCAAGCACTTATCTTATCCATCACTCATAAAAACATCTTTATTTCTTTAATATAACGGTAAAACCCACTAAAGTTTTAAAGTGTGTACAAATCAATTTATAGCTCTTTATTTAATAACTAAAACCTCACCTGTCTAAATAAAGATATATGCCACAAAGATGTATCTTATTGCCTTACCTATAAAAATAGCAATACATGAAAATACAAAAGGTAGTTTTAACCAGCCTCCGGCAAAACACAATCCATCTCCAATAACAGGTAACCATGAAAAAAATAAGGTCCACACCCCCCATTTTTTAACAATATCTAATGATTTTTGTTTTTTTTCTGATAATAAGTGTTCTGCTGGAAATTTCTTTGCTGCTAAAACCCCAAGAAACCAAGTGGTTAATGCCCCTAAAGTATTTCCAATAGTGGCAATTAACACCAATTTTTCTACATTAATCAGCCCTTCTGAAACCATATAAGCTAAAACGGCTTCAGATCCTCCCGGAGCAATCGTTGATGAGATAAAAGCACTCAAAAACAATCCCCATAATGCTATCAACTCTTCCTGCATTTATTTTTCCCATAAAAAAGCCCCTGAAACCTACTGGTTTCAGGGGCTTTTCTTTATTCACATTACTTATCAGATAATTCTATCGATTTTTTCGATGAAACCATTTTAATTAATCCAGTGATTAATTTAGTAATCAGACCAATCACTTTTGCAATCAATTCAAAAATAGTACTGACAACCTCGCCAGCAGCCATTCCTTTAAATTTTCTTGCTAGTAAAGGCGCTAATACTAAGCCTGCTGCTAATCCAATAATTAACACACCAGAAATAGCAGACTCATTTTCTGCTGCAGCGATCTTGGCTGCTTTCTTTTCTTTAGATGTTAATGGTTTTGCAACGATCGGCTCAGGAATACTGTCACTGTAATCATCCTGTATTACATAAGCTGTTACACCTGGAATACTTGGAAGGTCACCACTACCTTTACCGATTTTTAACTGGGCTTTCATACCCTTTTCCATATGCTGTGAAATATCACAATGGACTAGATAAGTTTTATCATTAGGTGGAAAAATTAATGTTCCCGATATTTTTCCAGGACCAGTAACTTCCAGATGAAACATTCCTTTAGGATATAAATACTTAGGTAAGCCATGCATCATCCATTGATGACGGATACTATCTTCATTAATGAAATTTACAGTCAGCTTAGTACAAGGTTCAAATTGATATTCCTGCTGATCGAATGCAAACATTCTACCCGGAAAATTTTCTGAATATTTATGTCCGGCATAAACAGTAATTTCTTTAGTGGCAGCAATCTCGTCACAGCCCCCTGGCAAAGTATCGGTATTTTGCCCCATTACCATACCACCATCCATATCCATCAAATGACCATCACCATGGTTCATTAGATTAGTATGATCTAGAAACTCTTTCTCAGCCAACACAGCAGAAGAAAAAGTAAGTGATAATAATGCTGTTATTAATAACTTACGCATATTATTTCTCTCCTCTTGCTGAAGCAATCATAGCCATGATTTTTTCACGATTTAAAAAGAGTACATATAAAACGATACCTAAGATCAAACCCCAAACAAAGTTACTGATTGAGTTATCTTTATTTGCAAGAGCATTATCATAAAAGTCCATAGGTTTTGGACCTTCTTCAACAGCCATTGGTTGAGCTGCTTGTGGTGCTTTATAGCCTTTACCATCAATTTCACCTAAACTATTCCAAGCATCAATATCTTGCCAAACAGGAAGTTTTCTACCATGAAATTTTTTGGTAAATAAAGGCGCAATACTTTCACCTATAGTTTTAGGCAAACCGACCTCATTCAAGTATTTTTTATAAACCAAAGCACTTACATTACCGCCAGGGTTCATACCATCCGTTAAAATACCTTTTTCTCTATGATCATGAAAAATCCATACACCCTGACCATAACTATGTAGCCCATCATCAACCGTACTGATTTTTAAATCATTACGTTGTGCCGGTGCCAAGTCATAGATATCACGCATAATTTGCGCATTAGGGTTATGCTCTACTCCATCATAATGAGTAATTGTGGCCTTATGACCATGTGTATGCATCGCCAATTGTTCACCCGTACTATTAAACATTCTTAGCTTAATATTTTGGTCCGGCTCAGCAACAATGATTGACTCTCTTAATGTATAAGGGAAAGATCGACCATTCAAAGTATGGTAATCCTCAGTTGAATCATTCATATTATATTCACGATTCATTTTCTTAGCGATTAAACGAGGATCGTTATATTTTTGAATAATGTCGTGTAAACCTTTATCCATCGCATGATAATGTAAATCATATTCACTATCATATTCTTCTAAAATCGCTTTTGAAGGGTGTCTAACTTGCCCTGCACCAACGTTAAATGTTTGTACCCAGTTGTTTGGTCTGTTTTCTTCAACCACAAACATACCCACTAAGCCCATTGCTAAATGTACATGTGTTTGTACATGACAATGGTAAACAAATGATCCCGGTTGTCTAGGACGAATTTCATAGGTTTTGCTGCTTCCAGGTAATACAAATTTATCACTGGATTGCGGCACACCATCATTACCTTCACCAGCACTATCAACCCAAGGGTGATCAACACCATGTAAATGGATAGTATGAGGAAAATAATGACTGTTTTCTAATTGAATCCAAACTCTATCACCTTGCTCAACCCGAATAACAGGTGATGGAGCTCTCAATAGAGGGTTGGCATCAGTTCCAACAAAACTATTGGTTGCCATACCTCTTGATTTAGGCGCAAAAACCCACATACCCGGTTGGATTGCTGGCGCTATATCAAAAGTTGGCACCAAACCATCAAAATCAGGTGAATGTCCATTCAGCTCAGCTACTTCAAGTTTAATAATAATGAAATCAGGATCACCATCCCCATCAATATCATTCTTCTTAATAATCGCATCCGCAGCATAATAAGTATTCATCAATGTTTCCATTGAAATATTATTGGTACCTTTTACTTCGGCTGCAATTTGTGCAGGATTATCAGGACTACATCTTAAAGACTCCTGAATGCTCACACCTTCGACTGTTTGTGCTTCACGCCATTCAGGTTCATTTGAACCACAAATAGTCTCAACACCTCCATTATCGACGCTAACTGTTTTAGGTAAGCTTACCGCAGCTGATGCCAATATTGGCATCAGCGCAACAGCTGCACCCAAAAGAATACTTAGGGGTTTTTTCTGCATTTTATATACCTTGTTGTATTAAATCTTATTTAAGGCTTGTTGCATCTTTAAAATATGCATCAACTTTCTCTTTAACAGTTGCATTTGAAAGATATAACACATACAAACCAGCTAACAATGCAACTAGGTACATAAGTAGATCAGTAGAGCTTGTTGGAGAGCCTGTTCCCGCTCTAAAACTCATATGAGCATCAAGACGCCCACCATCATTTTTGTGTAGCGTAATATGGATCAAATATTGACCAGCTTCTGGAACACCATTTGGTAATGATAAAACCACTGTTCCTGATTTATGTTTTTTAGCATCTTGAAAGAAAACACGAGTGCCTTCAGGCTCTTTTGTTACTTCAAACTCAACAGCCATATTACGATATCTAATATCTTGGTAATCAAATACTAATTGAGTCATTGCATCTGCATCTGGCAAGCTTCCACAAAACTCATCACCCGGATAGTTTGAAGATTGGTACGCAGTGTAATGAATCCAGTGATCAGGCTCTAGCTCAAACTTACACTGATCGGTATCCGTTCCTGCCGCACCGCCATGAGCCCATAGCACTGATGAAAACATTAAGCCAAGAATAACAAGGAAACTCTTATTGAAAATTTGTTTTTTATTCATGATACCTTCCAGTTTTTTTTAATTATATTTTTTATGATTTGTTTTGCTCATTTACCTTACAGTTTGTAATGTAAATTGTTTTAAACAATTGCCAACTTTAGCACATCAAAACATGCAAAGAAAGATTAAGCTTCTACTTCTGACTATGCTATCTTTCATTCTATATCATAACTTTACTTAATGCTAATATAGATTTTAAATCAATTTTATTTGCCAATTCCCTCCTCTTTTCGTAGACTGCCTCATAACTTTACTATGTTTGGATATTAAAATGCCCTCGTTACGCACCTCTTCTGAATGGACAGCCCTAGAAAAACACTACAAAGAAGTTTGCAACTTATCCATTAAAGATCAATTTGCTAACGACAATGAGCGCAACCAAAAACTGTCTTTGAATTTCAACGACATTCTTTTTGATTTTTCCAAAAACAGAATTACCACCGACACACTCCCTTTATTACGCAAGCTAGCAGAACATGCTGAGCTTTCGGATAAAACCAAGGCGATGTTTTCTGGGGAACTCATTAACACAACAGAAAATAGAGCTGTTTTACACACAGCTCTACGAAATAGAAGCAATACCCCCATTTATACGGATGGCAAAAATGTAATGCCAGAAGTTAATCGAGTATTGGCACAAATGAGAGCTTTCTCAGATAAAGTGAGATCAGGCGAATGGAAAGGTTACACCAACAAAGCTATTACAGATATCGTTAATATTGGTATCGGTGGCTCTGATCTAGGCCCCAAAATGGTTACAACTGCTTTGGAACCTTATTCCACCCCTAATTTGACCACTCATTTTGTATCGAATGTTGATCAAACAGACATCATCACTACTTTAAAGCGTTTAAATCCTGAGACCACTCTATTTTTAATCGCATCAAAAGTTTTTAATACCAAAGAAACCATGACTAACGCTCATTCAGCGAGAAAGTGGTTACTTAATTCAGCCTTCGATAAGTCCGCAATCAAAAGACATTTTGTCGCCATTTCTACTAATGAAAAGAATGTTGCAGATTTTGGTATTGATACCGAAAATATGTTCGAATTTTGGGACTGGGTTGGTGGTCGCTATTCATTATGGTCTGCTATCGGTCTTTCTATTGCCATATCCATTGGCATGGATAACTTTGAAGAACTCTTAATGGGAGCTCATTTAGCGGATCAACATTTCCGCGACACTCCGCTTGAAAAAAATATTCCAGTGACCATGGCTCTTCTCGGTATTTGGTATAACAATTTTTTTGGCGCAGAGTCTCAGAGCTTACTTCCCTATGATCAATCACTTTATTTCTTTGCTGATTATTTTCAGCAGGGGGATATGGAAAGTAACGGAAAATCAGTTACATTTAAAGGAAAGCAAACCGATTACAGTACTGGGCCTATTATTTGGGGTCAACCAGGCACAAATGGTCAACATGCCTTTTTCCAACTTATCCACCAAGGTACAAAAATAATTCCTTGTGATTTCCTTGCAGCAGCCCAAGGGCATTACGACTCACCCGTTCATCACGATATTTTAATGTCAAACTTCTTAGCCCAACCTGAAGCATTAATGAATGGAAAAACTAAGAAAGAGGTTGAAAAAGACATTGGCACATCCGACCCTGTTTTAGTTGCATCCAAGGTTTTTCCTGGCAACAAACCATCAAACTCATTCCTATATAAAAAGCTCACACCTCGTACCCTTGGTACCTTGCTTGCTTTTTATGAGCACAAAATTTTTGTCCAAGGCGTTATATGGGACATTAATTCATTTGACCAATGGGGGGTTGAATTAGGAAAGGTCCTAGCTAAAGCCATTCTGCCTGAACTTAAAAGCGGAGAAAATATTAACTCTCATGACTCATCAACTAACGCACTGATTAATACTTATAAAAAATTACGTGATGAACAACACAGCACCTAATTTCTAAATTTAAAAAATAAGGTTAATAAATTGTCGAAATTCAACTTCACTTTCTTTATTAGCCTTATTATCTTAGCTGGTCTTACTTCTTGTGATAGTTACAACCCTTCCCATCTTGGCTTTACCAAGTTAGAACAGGTTCAATCTGTAGGCGAACTAACCGTATTAACTCGTCTTGGCCCAACAACCTATTTTAAGGGCTCTGATGGTCCGGGGGGGTTAGAGCATGACCTTATTCAATTATTTGCCAAACATCTAAAAGTAAAAGCAAAATTTATTACCCCCTCCTCTTTTGATGCCCTTTTACAACAAATATCTAAGGGATCCGCTGATATTGCTGCTGCTGGACTAACAATCACCCCTCAACGACAAAAAGTAATGCGCTTTGCCCCCTCTTATCAAAGCATCACAGAACAAGTGGTTTACCGCTCAGGCAAAAGAAAACCTAGAAATATTACTGATTTAAATACGGGGATTCTTGAAATAGTCAAGGGAAGTAGCTACATAGACAGCTTAACCAAACTAAAACAAAAGAACCCGTCACTTAACTGGAATATCAACACCCAGTTAAATACTGATGGCTTATTATATCTAGTCAATAAAGGACTTATAGACTATACCATTGCAGATTCTCATCAAGTTAGTACTATCAGGCGTTTTTACCCTAAACTAAATGTTGCCTTCGATATAACATCACCTCGCCAGCTTGCCTGGGCCTTCCCTTTATCTGAAGATCAAAGCCTTTATAATGAAGCCGCTATTTTTTTTAAAAAGATAAAACAAGATAAAACTCTCGACCATTTACTTGAAAAATATTATGGTAATTCTGATGCTCTTAGCTATGTAGGTAACTGTACATTTCGTTTACACATTGAAAGCAGATTACCCACTTATGAAGCTTTGTTTAGAAAAGCAGCTAAAAAGCATAATATTGACTGGCGCTTATTAGCTGCTATTGGCTATCAGGAATCACATTGGAACCCTGATGCCACTTCACCTACAGGTGTAAAAGGACTAATGATGCTAACCCAAGGAACAGCTAAACAATTGGGAATAAAAGATAGAACCGACCCAGCTCAAAGCATTTCTGGTGGCGCTTTGTATTTTAAACAACGCCTTAAAATAATCCCAGATAGAATTAAAGACCCTGACAAAACATGGTTTGCCCTTGCATCCTATAACGTAGGCTTTGGACATTTAGAAGACGCTAGAATACTGACTCAAAAACAAGGAAAAAACCCAGATAAATGGCTAGATGTAAAAAAATCACTCCCCTTACTCACTAAAAAGAAGTGGTATTCTCAAGTTAAACATGGATATGCAAGAGGAAATGAACCCGTACATTACGTAAAAAACATCAGAAGTTATTATGACTTACTTATCTGGCTTACGGAGGAAAACCAAATAGAAAAAGAGGTAATGACTCCAAAGCCAGCCCCTGCAGAAGAAACACAAAACAAAGCGCTTAGCTTTGAGCCACCTACATTGTAGAGGAATGAATTAAAGCTTTGGCTTTTTTACAGATTTTCGTTTAGCTTTAAAAAAGTCGATCAACAAATCGGCACAAGTATTTTCTAATACCCCTCCCTGCCAATCTACCTGATGATTTAAAAATGGAACATCAGTCAAGCTCAATGCATTGCATACAGCACCTCTTTTAGGGTCGTATGCACCGAAGACCAATCGTTTAACTCGCGCATGAGAAATTGCTCCCATACACATAACACAGGGTTCTAAAGTAACATAAAGAGTACTATCAATTAGCCGATAATTCTCCAACACAGCCCCACCTTGGCGTATTGCAAGCATTTCTGCATGCGCAGTAGGGTCATGACTTTGAATAGGGATATTCCAGCCCTCTGCAAGACTTTTATTATCCTTAACTAAAACAGCACCGACAGGAACCTCTCCTTGCTCTTCTGCACGCTGCGCTAGCCGGATAGCATATCGCATCCATTGCTCATCAATACTATCCTCAGCCATTTAGCAGATAACCTTTTATTCCCACTCTATCGTTGCTGGTGGCTTGCCTGAAATATCGTAACAAACACGAGAAATGCCAGTCACTTCATTGATAATTCTTCGTGAAATCAAATCAAGAAAATCATACGGTAAATGCGCCCAGCGTGCCGTCATAAAATCAATGGTTTCTACTGCACGAATAGCGATAACATAATCATACCTACGCCCATCGCCCATTACTCCGACTGATTTAACAGGTAAGAACACAGCAAAGGCTTGACTGACTTTTTCATACAAGTCATTTGCATAAAGCTCTTCCATAAAAATAGCATCGGCCTGACGCAATAAATCAGCATATTCTTTTTTTACTTCACCTAGAATTCTTACCCCTAAGCCAGGCCCTGGAAATGGGTGACGGAAAACCATATCTGCGGGTAAGCCTAACTCTAAGCCAAGCTTTCTAACTTCATCCTTAAATAATTCGCGCAAAGGCTCAACCAGCTTTAGCTTCATATCTTCAGGTAAGCCGCCCACATTGTGATGTGATTTAATTAAATGAGCTTTACCACTAGCCGCGCCTGCTGACTCGATGACATCAGGATAGATCGTGCCCTGTGCCAGCCATTTTGCATCCGTTAATTTTTCCGATTCTTCATCAAAAATTTCTATAAACAGGTTACCAATTATTTTTCGCTTAGCTTCAGGGTCTGTAACACCAGCCAAGGCATCCAAATATCTTTGTTCAGCATCGACTCGAATAACATTAACGCCCATGTGCTCAGCAAACATAGCCATCACTTGGTCGCCTTCATTTAAGCGCAATAAGCCAGTATCAACAAAAACACAAGTGAGCTGTTTTCCTATTGCCTTATGCAATAAAGCTGCAACTACTGACGAATCTACTCCACCCGACAGGCCTAAAATAACTTGATCCTCGCCCACAGACTCTCTTACTGAATGAATGTTTTCGTCGATAATATTGCTAGACGTCCACAAAGCATCACAACCACAAATATCTCTTACAAAACGCTTTAAAATTCTTCCGCCTTGTTTTGTATGGGTAACTTCAGGATGGAACTGTAAGCCATAAAATGATTTTTCTTCATTAGCAACACCTGCGATTGGTGCACCCTCTGAACTTGCAATCGATTTAAAACCAGCAGGTAAAACGACAACCCTATCACCATGACTCATCCAAACATCTAACAAACCAAAGCCTTCTGCTGAAGTATGATCTTCAATATCTTTTAGTAATTTAGAATGTCCTCGTGCTCTGATTTTTGCATAACCAAATTCACGATGATCAGAAGATTCAACCTTACCGCCCATTTGCTCCGTCATAGTTTGCATACCATAACAAATACCTAAAACAGGAATACCTAATTCAAATACGATTTGTGGGGCTCTTGGTGTTTCATCACTTGTTACACTTTCTGGCCCGCCCGACAAGATAATGCCTTTAGGTTCAAATTGCTTAACTTCTTCAGCACTGCATTCACAGGAATAAATCTCACAGTACACGCCAATTTCACGAATTCTACGCGCAATTAATTGAGTATATTGAGAACCAAAATCTAAAATTAAGATTTTATGCGAATGAATATCTGTGGATTGTTGTTGATTCACTGTGATGCCCTATAAAGCTTAAACAAATTGGGGCTCAATAGAGCCCCAATAAAACTGTAATTTATTACCATCTAAAACATTAGTCTAGATAAAATTTAACTCACCTGATAATTAGGTGCTTCTTTAGTAATAGTCACATCATGCACATGACTTTCTCTCATACCTGCACTTGTTACTCGCACAAATTGAGCTTTTTCATGCATTACATCAATACTATGGCTGCCTGTATAACCCATACTGGATTTAATACCACCTAATAGCTGATGAATAATTGCTAACATACTTCCTTTATAAGGAACACGACCTTCAATACCTTCAGGCACTAATTTTTCGACACTATCTTCTTCTTGAAAATAACGATCACTAGAGCCTTGTTGTTGAGACATTGCGCCTAATGACCCCATACCTCGATATGATTTATACGAACGCCCTTGAAATAATTCAACTTCACCTGGCGCTTCTTCAGTCCCTGCAAACAACCCACCCAACATAATGGCATGAGCACCTGCCGCCAAAGCTTTAGCAACATCACCTGAATATCTGACGCCACCATCAGCAATTAAAGGAACACCTGTCCCTTTTAATGCATCAGCAACATTACTAACAGCTGTAATCTGAGGCACACCGACACCAGCAACAATTCGTGTAGTACAAATTGAACCAGGACCAATACCAACTTTAACACCATCGGCGCCTGCTTCAACTAGAGCCAATGCTGCTTCAGCTGTTGCAATATTGCCACCAATAACCTGAACATCAGGATAATTAGCTTTAACCCAGCGCACTCTATCTAAAACACCTTGCGAATGGCCGTGAGCGGTATCAACAATAATGACATCAACACCTGCTTTAACCAAGGCTTCAACACGCTCTTCTGTTCCATGACCTGTTCCGACAGCAGCACCAACTCTTAACCTTTCCTGTTCATCTTTACAAGCATGGGGATAATCTTTGGCTTTTTGAATATCTTTAACCGTAATCATTCCACATAAATGATACTTATCATTTACAACCAGTATTTTTTCAATTCTATGCTTATGCAGCAAAGCCATTGCAGTCTTATGATCTGTCGATTGATTAACGGTAATTAATCTTTCTTTTGGCGTCATAACTGTGGTTACTTTTTCGTCTAACCTTGTTTCAAAGCGCAAATCACGACTAGTAACAATACCGACTAAATCTTCACCATCTACAACAGGTACACCAGAAATATTCTCAGCTTTGGTTAATTCCATTACTTCTCTAACCGTTACATTAGGCGAAACAGTAATTGGATCTTTAATAATGCCGCTTTCATACTTCTTAACATGCATAACTTCCCGTGCTTGCTCTTCGACAGTCATATTCTTATGAATAATACCGATTCCGCCTTCTTGCGCAATTGCAATTGCAAGCCTTGCTTCCGTCACAGTATCCATAGCAGCCGAAACCAAGGGAATATTAAGCGAGATATTTCGCGTTAATTTTGTTTTTAATTCCACTTCCCTTGGCAATACTGTTGAATGTGCGGGCACTAACAACACATCATCAAATGTGAGAGCTTCCTGAATAATTTGCATAACTCAACCTACCAAAAACCTTAAATTAACCGAGCATTATAACCACAATTCATTACAATTAGAACCATGGTTTTAATATACCTTGCTCTACACCCTTAAATCACCTCATAACATACCCACAATTTTACTCTGACCTCCCATATTTAACAGCTCATATTAAAGCCTAAAATCATCATTTAAAATGCCCTATAAACTCTCATTTTTCTATATTCAGCCCCCATTAAGTATATCTTTGTACTATGATATAAACTTTACAGACCCAAAGGAGTTAACATGAAAAAGATATTAGGAGTGGCCTTAGCTGCAACATTGCTGACAGGCTGTGCTATCGACCCATATACAGGAGAAGAAAAAGTATCTAACACTGGGTGGGGCGCAGGTGCAGGTGCAGCTCTTGGTGCAGGAATAGGCGCCCTTGCTGGCGGCGGAAAAGGTGCATTAATTGGTGCTGGAGCAGGTGCAGCCCTAGGTGCTGGCGCTGGCTACTATATGGACACCCAAGAAGCAAAGCTACGCGCACAACTTGAAGGCACAGGGGTTAGAATCCAAAGACAAGGCGACAACCTTAAACTAATCATGCCAGGAAATATTACATTTGCTACCAATTCAGCAAATATTAATAGTAACTTCTATCCAATTTTAGACTCTGTTTCTATTGTTTTAAAAGAGTTTGATAAAACCAGTATAAATATTTCTGGCTTTACAGATTCTTCGGGTAGCGATACCTATAACCAGTCTTTATCTGAAGACAGAGCAAACAGCGTAGCTAGCCATATGGTTAGAACCGGTATCCCACATGGCCGCATTCAAGCTAGGGGGTTTGGGGAGCGTTACCCCGTTGCATCTAATGACAACGCAATGGGACGCGCGCAAAACCGCCGAGTAGAAATTAGTATTCGCCCTAAGTAATACAAATTTAATAATTTTTACTAAAAAACAGCTAAAAGCACAAACTTTTTTAGCTGGAAGTGATCCCTTAGCTTCGCCAGACGATCAGGCAAAGCCAAGGGATCACCTTCTAAATCAACAAGATCAAAACCAAGCCAACCCCAGCCGGCTTAATTCAAAATTATAGCAAGCATCATAAAAAACTTCATTCGTACGAACAAATCAAACTTACCTGACCCTTAAAAGGGATTGAATGCAATCACCCCATAGCTTTCAGCACAAAAAAAGCGGATGCAATACTGCACCCGCTTTCTATAAGCTACCTATTTAAATAAAATGCTTTACATCAAAGCAACTTATTAGCCTTTACTAGAATCAGTAAATTCAGGGTACGCTTCCATTCCACATTCAGAATAATCAACACCTTGGTATTCATCTTCTTCACTAACTCGAATACCCATAACCATTTTAAGAATGTACCAAGTAATGAAACTTGCAACAAACACAAAACTAAAAATAGATGCAATACCAATTAATTGTGCGCCTAATGAAGCATCTGGGTTTGAAATACAAACAGCCAATAAACCCCATATACCGACAATACCATGGACTGACGTTGCACCGACCGGATCATCAAGCTTCAATTTATCAATAGTAATAATTGAAAACACTACAATCATCCCACCAACTGCACCGATTAAAGTTGCAACCATGGGTGTCGGAGTTAAAGGCTCTGCTGTGATAGCAACCAAACCCGCTAACGCGCCGTTTAATGTCATTGACAAATCAGCTTTTCCAAACAACATTTGTGCTGTTAATAAAGCAGCAACAACACCACCCGCAGCGGCAGCATTAGTATTTACAAATACCATTGCAACCGCATTTGCTTCACCAATATCTGAAATTTTTAATTCTGAACCGCCATTAAAACCAAACCAACCTAGCCATAGGATAAATGTTCCTAAAGTAGCCAATGGCATATTACAACCAGGAATAGGGTATATCGCACCATTTTCGCCATATTTACCTTTACGAGCACCCAATAAAAGTACACCTGCAAAAGCTGCTGTCGCACCACATAGATGAACAACACCCGAACCAGCAAAGTCCAAGAAGCCTAGCTCATCTAAGAATCCACCACCCCATTTCCAATACCCTTGTAATGGATAGATAAATCCCGTCATAACTACTGAAAATGCTAAAAATGCCCACAACTTCATTCTTTCAGCTACTGCACCAGATACGATAGACATAGCCGTTGCAACAAATACCACTTGAAAGAAAAAGTCAGATAGACTTGAGTAATATGTTTCGCCTTTACTACCTAACACAGCTTCTACTGTATGGTCTTCACCTAACAGAAAACCAATTCCAGGCCAAACACTGTTAACCGCTTCTGCTGGATACATAATGTTATAGCCGCACAACATATACATTACACAAGCAATTGCAAATAATGCAATATTTTTTGTTAGAATTTCTGTTGTGTTTTTTGCTCGAACTAAGCCTGCTTCCAACATAGCAAAACCAGCAGCCATCCACATGACCAAAGCCCCACTCATTAGAAAGTAGAACGTATCAAGCGCGTAACTCAATTCAGTTAATTTATTTAAAACTTCCACTTTATCACCTCTTATACTAATTATTATTTATAAAGCTTCGTCGCCAGTTTCACCTGTGCGGATGCGCACAACCTGCTCTAGCGCTGTCACAAAGATTTTACCATCGCCAATCTTTCCTGTATTTGCCGCCTTTGCAATTGCTTCAACAGCTTGCTCCACTAACTCATCACCAACTGCAACTTCGATTTTTGCTTTTGGTAAAAAATCAACAACATATTCAGCGCCACGATAAAGCTCTGTATGCCCCTTTTGACGACCAAAACCTTTAACTTCAGTCACTGTTATTCCAGACACCCCAATATCAGACAATGTCTCTCGAACATCATCTAATTTAAAAGGCTTTACAACGGCAGTTATTAATTTCATTAATCAATCCCTCATCTTTATTTAAACAATTAAAAGTGTACTCAAAATACCACAATGCACTAAGCATGCCACAGATACAAGCCATTGATTAACATAATAAAAAAAATAAACCACTCGATAGACCTTTGCCTATAGCACCTACTTGGTGCAAAACTCTATACGCACAAGCACCCACTTACTTAGCACCGCCACAGCCTTAGTTAAACAAGCATTGAGAACTTAACACCCCACCAAAGCCATATAAATTAGCAAAAGCCCCTTATCTAACCCCAACCAACCGCACCAAAACAGGGCGGCCTTGCACCAATGTTGCGACAAAACAACACTTGTTGTTTAAAAATAAACCCACACCCCTTAACAATCAACACATTAAATTATGGTACAGAATTTGCTTTGTCTATAACTATCGTTCAACAACCTCTGGAGCTAACTAAATGTTTCAAAAAAAACTTACCTCAACACTAATAAGCGGCGCCTTATTAACCGCAAGCGCAAATCTATTTGCCGCTGGTGCCATCGAATCACTAACAGATTTTAATATCAACGACGCATCTTTATTAAAAGATAACGGCATCGAAGTAGGCGGATGGGCTGCAGCAGGTATCACTTATGCTTCTCACAACGGCGACCACCACTCAAACGCACCTATATCTTTTAATGATCGTAACAATGACTTTCAGCTAAACCAGGTAAACCTATTTATTGAACGCGCAGTTAATACAAAAGGCAACGAATGGGATATCGGCGGCCGAGTTGACTTTATGTTTGGTACTGACGGCCCCAATACACAAGCGTCCGGCTGGGACAATCAAATTCTCGGCTCATCAGACGACAAATCATTTAACCAATATGACGTAGCTTTTCCACAAGCTTATGCAGAAATCTTTGCCCCTATCGGTAATGGCCTGACAGCAAAAATCGGGCATTTCTACACAAATATTGGCTATGAAGTTGTTACCGCACCAGATAACTTCTTTTATTCTCATGCTTATACAATGCTATATGCAGAACCATTCACTCACAGTGGCGCACTTTTAACCTACCAAGTAAACGATAACATTTCTGTTTCTGGTGGAGCAGTAACTGGCTGGGATAACTTTGACGAAAACGGCGGAGACTGGAGCTTCTTAGGTGGTGCCAGCTGGACTAGTGACGACGAAAGAACATCGGTAGCTGCTTCATTAATCACAGGTGAAAATGGTAATGACTCCATTGATCAAAACACCACCATGTACAGCATTGTTCTTTCTCATGATATTAGTGATAAGTTACATTATGTTTTTCAACATGACTTTGGTGTTACTGAAGATGGCGCAGGTGCAGGTGACGATTCTGACTGGTACGGTATTAACCAATATTTGACTTACGACCTTAATGAAAAAGTAGGTCTTGGCTTACGAGGCGAATGGTTTAGCGATAGCGACGGCCGTGTTTCTGGTGACGATCTTGGTAATTTCGGAGCAAACTATTATGCCGTGTCTGTGGGTGTTAACTACTCACCAACCGAATGGCTAAAATTCCGCCCTGAAGTTCGTTATGACTGGTCTGACTCTAACGGTGCTGGCGGCGCTTATGACAACGGCAATGAAACCGACCAAGTAGCTCTTTCTATGGATATGGTCTTAACTTTCTAAGCACTTTCATTTAAAGCACTGAATATATTAACGGGACTATATGTCCCGTTTTTTTATTAGCCATAGCTACAAAAAAAATGGTATGGTTATAGAAGTTTTATAAAAACTATACTTACAAAAAAAACAACCCACTGGAGACAAGTTAAATGTCAGTAGAGAACGTTCTTAAAATGATCCAAGAAAACGACGTCAAATTTGTTGATTTTCGTTTTTGTGACACTCGCGGTAAAGAGCAGCACGTAACATTCCCAGCTCATACTATTGATGAAGACACTTTTGAAGAAGGCAACATGTTTGACGGTTCTTCAGTTGCTGGCTGGAAAGGCATCAACGAGTCTGACATGATCTTAATGCCTGATCCATCAACAGCTGTTTTAGACCCTTTCTTTGATGACACAACACTAATCTT